>OJCJ01000001.1_pt1 | contig 61355 bp, 75 predicted proteins | sample 1591811 | NCBI WGS metagenome assembly OJCJ01 (sample SAMN05416758, study PRJEB24817) | seawater metagenome | isolation source: Sea water | place: Canada:Atlantic | collected 2013-07
CGAGATGTAGAGAGGTCTCGTGGGCTCGGAGATGTGTATAAGAGACAGGCACTTGGATAGTCTGGGTCATATGGTGATGCAACCGTTCCACTCGCAGCAGTGCTTGGATAAAAGTCAGCATTAGTGAAGGACTGCGGTAACGTCCCAGGATCCCCATAACCACTATATCTGATATGTATACTAGAACGGTTGTTTATGTCCGTCGCTTCGGCAAATAGGGTGTCGTCCGACGTACTTGCCTTTTGGGATCTAACCCAACTGCTGTATGTGAACTTCTGTCGGTCTCCTGTTGAGGTGACAGAACGGCTCATGTAAGACTGTGCTAACTCGTCTAACCTGACAGAGAAGGGAATTTCTTCGTCAAAACCGCACCCCTTTGTTGCATACATCCAATGTTGTGATCCAAGTGGTCCTGACATAATATTTTATCCGAATGCTAGTTGAGGAGTACCCAACAGTATGCGTCCTGAGGAGATCACGATATACGGCACCATATCCGTTTCTCCTGCTCCAGTGGACAACGTGAGTCCAGCAACAGCAGGGGTCTCGAAATCTGAACTCAAGGATACTGCTCTTGATCCAGTGCCATCTTGTATGAATGTGATAAACCCTGTTTGCCCTACTGTCTCTGTTGTAGGATTAGATAGGGTTGTTGCTCCGGTCAATGTTAATACAAAGTTCTGGTAGGTGTCGAAGTTTAATGTGGTTGCACCACTAACACTTGCCGACTGAGTTCCTGCCACAGCAGACCTTGGTATAGTTATCTTACCGGTCGTACCGCTAATTTGAAGATAACTACCTAAGATTCCATTATCGTCTTGAAGGTCTACACCTCCGTCGAAGGAGATGTACTGTGTTCCCCCAGCAGCGGTTAGTGACATAAAGTTATCGAAGTCGATTGTGTCAGAGAAGGTCTTCGCACCGGCAACAGTTTGGTTGCCGGTCAGAGCAACAGCAGCAGAGTCAATCTGCCCTTGGGTTGCTACAGAGTCGTGTCCGGAAGCAGCAGGAGCAGTGTAAGAGATATCACCAGTGGTAGAGTTATAGGATAGATCACCAGAGGCACTAAACATCTGACGGATTTCAGCAGAAGTATGTTGTGCCGAGTCAATCAGGTTGCCTGCGACCCAAGACTGTTGGGAACTATCCCAAAAAAGACTTTGGTTGTTTGTAGGGGAAGCAACTGCAACGTCGGTGAAGTCGTTTAAGACTAGATCTGTTACGTTTGTGCCGACAGTTACGATCGACCGATACTTGCGAATCACGACCTCGTCTGACGCAGAAGTTGCTACGTCTAGAGTGATCGTGCCATTGTTTGTTCGGGTAAAGTCTGAATCAACAAGCAGGACTCCGTTGACGAAAACGTCTAACTCGTCGCTGTCTGCGTTATACTGAAGTAAGTTACCAAACTTGTCATCACCCGTGAGCGATGCAGTTCCTGCACTTGGAGTAAAGTGAAACTCTTGTCTGATAGCAGTGCTGCCTGCTACCCACTTAGAAGATGCAGAATCATATATGAGTGATTCTCCGTGAAGCGGAGTAGGTGCGTTGACGTTGGACAACCCACCGATTTCTCTGGTTGGGAAGTCAGAATCAATTTGCCCTTGAACCTTGGCAGAATCATAAGTGCCGGTAAGGTTAGAACCGTCACCAAAGAGTGGACCGCTGAACACAGCAGAGTCAGAAAAGGTCTTAATACCACCGATTGTTTGGTCGCCGGTAAGTGTTACAAAGGTGTCTGAGTCGATACGGGTATCAATAAGAGAGTTGACAGAGTCCGCACCGAGACCAACACCACCTGCGATGGTAGTATTGATTGCTGTGATATCGGAGTCTAACGCACCAAAGTTAGAGTCTAACTCGTCGTGGGTTAGTGCAGATCCTTTGACATTTCTTAAAGTGAGTGTGGCCATTACACCTTATTCCTTGATGTTAAACGGGAAGAGAAAGAGGAAGGGGGAGCGGACTCCCCCAGAGCAAGTAACTCTAAACCTCTAACTCAGTTTGGTGCTTCGTATGTTAATGCAGAGATGGAGATAGTGTCGCCAGAACCGATAGCAGTAGAAGACAGGATGATGTCACCACCGCCTCCAGTTGCTGTTACGGAACCAGTGAAACAAGAGTCTCCTGCACCAGAAAATACAGTGAACTTAGACACAGTTCCTGCATTACAATCAGTGTCGTCAGTGATTGCAGCGGCGGTAGAGATACCACCAGTCGCAGCACCAAATGCTACAGCACTAAAAGTAAGAGTTGCTATGTCGGAATCGCTTGCTGATCCGTCCTGGAATACGATAGTTCCAGCACCGCCCGCGTCGATAAGGTCAACGACGAGATCGGCAATACCGTTACGAACGTCTGTTGGATGAGTAACTGCCATGTGAAAATCCTCTGATTAAAGTTACTTGTTACTTGGTTTCTTTGCTGCTCTCGCAGCGATTAGTTTTTGAACTGCCTCTTTCGATGCCTTCGCTTCGAACGGAACATCTTCTTTTGTACCATCTTTACGAATTATAGTTGCGGTGCCTGTTAATTTACCAAGACCGCCCTTTGCCCGTATACCCATTATTTATACTCCTACGAGTCTTCAATCAAACTTTGTTACACTTCGGGATACAATTAAGTTGCCCTCAAGTATTCTTTCCTTAATAGTTGGGACACCAATCGCATCCGAATCTATATAGGTGAGTTCTAAATCGTACACATACCGCCTGCGTTTCATCAAGTCGGTTTGATCGTGGGTCAACCTGAACTCGAGAACACCTGCGATTGCATTAGATGGTGCGATCCTTGTGGTGAACGCGATTGCCTCACTCGAGTCAGCACCATAACTTCTGTTCACCATACCCTGAACACTATATCCAGTTAGGTTTCTCGGGGTGCCGTCGGTCTGTAGGAGTTTAACTTCCCACTTTGCGTCTGACCCTTGGTCGAGTTCTAAATCTTCGTATTGCGCCATTGTTATAATCCTAGTTGACTAATGATATTTAGTCGTTTACACTCCGTTGATACTTGGTTCCGAGTCGACACATTATAACTCTTGTCGCGGGTTTTCTGACGGTGATACATTTGAGTAGAGGTACATATGCACTGTCCAGTATTATTTCTGCTTCGACGTTAAGTTTAGAGTCTCCTGCTTTCACGTCTCCCGCACCGACAATGATGCGTTCTGCGAGACCATCTACTTCGTGATCAATCTGCTTGATAGGGGTAGATAAGACAACCCTCGTTACAACACCAACTCCGATAACAACCGAGGTCTGTGCTTTGATGTTAACAGCAGAACGTATTTCACGTTCAGCGACACCGGAGACTTCGTTGTTGTCTGTTGGTTTGAATGCAGCAGGGACAGAAATAAGTTCTCGTTCACCATCTCCCGTGACAACAGATACACCGACTTCTTCTGCGGTTAGGTCTGCTTCTATTGAATGTACAGTCCTCTTAACAACCGCGACCACTTCAGAATTGTCGACCTGTTCAATGCCCTGTTGTGTTACAATCGTTCTCTCTGCAACTCCGGACACACTGGAGTCGTCTATTTGCTCTATACCGGAGACAGTTATTGCTCTCAGTGCCTCTCCGGACACAAGGTTGCTGTTATCAACAAGGGTGCCGGTTGAAGTTATTACACGTTCCGCGAGACCGTTGATAGTAGATGGATCACTGTTGAGGTCGAGGTCTAATTGATCTTCATCGTCGATTACACGTTCTGCTGTGCCTGCCAGAGTAGAAGAAACTGTATTGAGTTCTGGAGAAGTTAGTCTTCCAACGTTGGCAGTGCTTAGTATTTCAGATTGATCCGCAACCAAGGTGGCAACGTTACTTGCTCCCACCGAGATAGTTCCATTCATAGAAGAGTGTAACTGACAGTTGTAGAACAGGGAGTCTGGAGCGTCGTCAGGAACAACAAAGGTTATTGTGCCGTTTTGCGTTCCGTTGTTTGTAACACCATCGTTATATGCGTTTCCAGTGCCAGTGCCGGATACAGAGTTGATCCAGAATGGGTGACCAGAAGCATTGACGTTGAAGACGTATGTCCAACCGCGTTTGAATTCTAGAGGAGCATTCGCAACACCATCGATGAGGTATGCACCAGAACCGCTGTTGGTTACGGTATATGTTATTGTCTGAGGTGGAGTGGAACCGACTACAACGATAGTCCTTTCTGCAACACCAGTGACTGTTGAAGGGTCGCTGTTGATGTCGAGGTCTAATTGATCTTCATCGTCGATTATACGTTCAGCAACACCAGACACCAAGGAGATTTGCGCTTGCTCAACTCCTGATGCGGACAATACACGTTCAGCATTTGCATCTATAGTAGAACTGTCGTCGACCAGAACTCCGGAACCAACAACGGTTCTTTCGGCGACACCAGTTATTTCGGAAACCTGTGCCTGCGGGGTTGCGTCGATACCGTGAACGGTTCTTTGTACGACGGCAGTTACTTGAGAGTCGTCTACCTGCGCAATACCATCTGTGGCAACCTTTATACCTACAGCAGTTCCCAAGACAACAGATGGGTCGTCTACCACCAGATTACCAGATGAAGTTATTATGCGTTCTGCGACACCAGCAACATCAGAGTTATCTGATTGTGGTGTACCGACGGCAACTCCAGACACTTCCGCTGCGCCGATTACTATGGAATCTTCGGTGTTGAGTTCTACATCGAGAACTTGTGTCTTAGTGACGTATGGGTTACTACCCAGATCGCCTTCGACATAACCCGATTCGACGTACAGTATTAGAGTTGACGTTGATGCCAAGAGACTGTCCTACGATAGTATGAATGGGCCACTCATAACCAGTTCACGGGGCTGCCGTGAGACTCTATGAATGGGATTGCTCATTCTATTTAGGCAGTTTCGATTTCCGCAATCAGCATTTCTGCCATATTTTTACCGGTATTATCTCCGTTAAAAACATAGGCAAATGTGGCACGGAGGCAATCAGTGTAGGCGGCGTGGTATAATACTCGGTCAGTCTGATCATAATTACCAAAATAACCGTACTTACACTGCCATCCTGCAACATCAGGGATCCTTACAGTCTTTCCTGTGTCTGGGTCTATATGTTCCCAGTACCCTTCACCTTTCTCTGACCAAGTGAGGATGATGTTATATCCAGATGCGTTGGCATTGTTGTGCCAACTGATCAAACCACCTGGAGGGTAGACACAGGAAAGTGCTCTGCGGTTTGCTCCGAGGACTGCTTGAAGTCGAGCAGATATATCTTCGCTCGAACGACTCAGTCGCATGAACTCGTCCCTGTTGGTACAAACAAACTTATCAAGACCCAAGTCGAACCCGACTATCTTCTCTGGGAATCCATTATGTCCTCTGCCCATCTGTTGAACACGCTTTCTGTATTCTTCCGAGACAAGGTGCTTGTTGCACAAATCAGTTTTGTCGTACTCTACAGTCGACAGATCTATACTCTTTACGAGATCGGAGTACTCTTCGAGAATGTCGATTAGTTCTGGGTCACGGATCACTGCCGTGTTCATTGGTTCTTTATGCAGGTCTATCATACCAGAGAATCTCTGTTGCCTTCGCAAGATACATGATAGAGAACTATGTTATCCGTTATAGGAAACTTCTCCCTATTAAGGATAGACCAGTAGTTCCAACGGATAGACTCTTTGAAGATCTCTATCTTCATGTCGGAATACTTAGGTTCCTTTTCAGTCAACCACCAGAGAGTAAACTGATCCCACTGGGCAAGGTGGTGTGGATATAAGTCTGTATCGACCGAACCATCTTCTTTCGACGGCCACCAAGTATGGTCATATTGCCTGACAAAGTACTCGTACCAGTCTCGCATAAACTGCATTACTTTGGGGTTGCTGCTGTCATACAGACAACAGGCACCGCACAGTTTGAACGTCCCGCCTGGGAATTCGGTGTCCATGAATATGTCCCACATCTCTTCGGGGAGTCCAGTGAACATCATATCCGCGTCACCGAGTTCGTCAAAGACTGTCTCGATACCTTCCCCGATAACCTCTACGTCGGCGTCGATATAAAAGGTCTTGTCGAAAGGAGACTGAGACATACCCCAGAGTTTAGCACGGTAGTGGTCATCACATAGGATAAGGTGGTCTGCGACCTTCTCTCTTCCGTCGAGGAATCTCTCCTCTGTGACTAAACAGATCTGTGCTTCGGGGTAGTAGTCTTTGATGCCTTCGCAGAGGTTGATTGCCCATGCGTAGAAAGTATACTTCCTGGAAGCAACTATGAGGTATCCGTTATTCTGAGTCATCGGTAACAAAACCCAAACCAAGTTCTTCCATAAGAATCAACTGCGCATACAGGTTCATCTCTACTCGGTTCTTAGACCGACGAAGTTTCTTCTTGAGAGTTTTGTTATTAGTATTTTTAATCTCGTCAATTTCAAGAACAAGGATCTTCTCTTCAAAGAGTTCTTGCAACTCTTTTGATTGCTTCTCTGCTTTCTTCCTTTGGTCGTCCTCTTCTGCTTCCCTTTCCTTTCGTTCCTTTCTTTCAGCAGTAGATTCGTCGATTGCCTGTGGACCAACATGATCCATAAGTTCTACCCAGTCTGGGTTGACTTCTCCGTGGACGTCGCAATTGCGTACAGTAACGACTTGGGAGATTTCCCTTCCCTCGTCGTCAGTGATTACTAGGATTGCTTCTGCTACTTGCTTTTCTTCATTATGCCAGAAGGCATTGTCCAACCATTTGCGGGTTGCCATCATAAACTCCAATAATGTAAATTAAGACTCAGAGATCTTACAGTACAGTGTATATGTCTCTATAGTTGTACTTAGGGCAACCAGAGTCTCCCCTGTATACTGTGCAGAATACTGGGAAGTGTAGTTTGACGAGTATTGCCCAGAAAATTGCGTGGTGTACTGAGCAGTATATGTTGTTGGAACGATGCCAGTGAACTGCCCTGCTTGTGGACCAACGAAGTTGCCGAGATATTGTCTCGACCCAGCATACTGTGCACCATAGTTCCTGGAACCAGAGTACTGCGCAGCATAAGGTCTTGATCCAGCAAACTGTCTTGTACCAGAAAACTGTGTCGGGGCGCTGAGGTAATTTGCGCTCGCATAGTTCCTAGAACCAGCATACTGACGGTTACCAGCGAAGTTAGCGTTGCGGTTGCCTGCGAACGTTCCCGCTCCGGTGAATTGACGGTTACCGGTCGAGGTTTGCGATGCTGGACCAAGGTAGTTTCCGCTAAAGTATGCAATGCCATTACGACTTCCTGAGAAGTATCCGGTGCTCGCAGTAGTTCCTGAGAAGTATTGCGTCTCGTAACCAATGCTCGAGTAATACTCCGTTCTACTATTAGGTACAGTCGAAGAGTTAGGGGTGCCAGGGTTTGGCGGGTTTCCCGAGTTTGGCTGGTTGGTGTTACCAGCGTAAAACACCTCGACTGGTCCCCCTCCCAAAAAACCCCCAAGGTCGATAAAGGCCGAGGAACCTGGGTTCGTGAATCCTGGATTTCCTGGATTTCCTGGATTTCCTGGAGTGAACCCTGTATAAGTGGTGGAACCACTAAAGGTTGCCGAACTATTAAATCCGATTGGACGGAAGTTGACCACGTTATACGGGGTGTATACCGTTCCAGCATAACTACCAGAGAATGGGTAGTACCCACCGCGAGCACCAGAATATTGCCTTTGGAAATATCTTATGAATGACCTCGCACCTGTGAACTGCCTAGTTCCTGAAAATTGTCCAGCTCGAGATCCTGCGAAATACTCAGTACCACCAGTGTATTGACCACCATAGTTTCTAGAACCAGCAAACTGACGAGTACCAATGAAGGACTGTGGGTCGCTGGTGTATTGCCCAGCATAAGGTCTTGATCCAGCGTAAGGTGCAGCGAAGTTTCTTGATCCGGCATACTGGTTAGTGTATGAACGGTTTCCCGAGAAGGCGACCTGACGGATACCAGCAAACTGCGTAGGTATGTCTGCGAAAGATTGTCCTGTAAACTGCGTGGTGTATTGACCACTGTATTGTCTGGTGAACTGAGGACTGGTATACTGCTGAGAAGTATACTGGAAATTCTGTGTAGTGTTTCTTGTGTCGATTGCCGTGCCACGAGCAACCCAAGTTCCTGGGTCAGTCGGAGCACCTTGGGCAGATGAACGCAACTGGTAAGAACCCACTCCAGACGCTTCCATTCCAGCGAGGAGCAACGTTGTTAGCGTAGACCAACACTCGAAAGGATCCATCTCCTGTATATCAGGAGCATCACTGTCCTTCAACCTGATAAGGAAAGGAACAGGGGCTGCGGCGCGGTGGTTAGTAGCAGAAGATCCTGAGGCAAAGATATTCTTACGCCAGATGCTGTATGGGACAGAACCGTTTGCCAATGTATCAGAGAATACTGCTGCATCCCACTCAACATAGTCAGCGGAAGGTCGTGTTGCACCAATTCTGAACGAACCGTGCATCTCATTTGAGTGCACTTCTTCAGCAAGTCTTATACCCAACTTAATGCCTGAAGCAGAGTCCATCTCGTAGATGTCACCACTACTGTCAACTGCAAGAAGAGGGAGCGTCGGAACCTCGTTAAAGTCTGGTCCGTTGCTGTCCTTCATACTCAGGACGGTTGTGGTAGAACCAATGCTCAGTGATGTTCCTGGGTGGGTGCCGATTGCTTGTTGATAAAATGTATCGACATAACTACCGATGCTAACACCAACGCCGGATGCTTGGACGTTTCCGTAGAATGAAGATCCCTCGGAGTCGTAAGAAGATACCCAGTGGATTGCTGCTTCCTGCGACCAGTAACCTTCCTCGGTGGCAGGCACTTGGACAATGTTGGCAACATCTGTTCCGGACAGAGTTAGAGGGATAGACTTGTAGAATTCAGAAGACATACTATTATATATGCCTTATGGGTTCAACAGAACGCCAGACCGATCGTAAACGTTTGGGACTCTCCCGTTCACCTCGTCAATAGCACCGTTTACAGTATTGGCAGAAATCTCTGATGAGACAATGCTGCCTGTGCCAGCAGCAGGGAGGGTAATGGTTCCTGCCACAGTGACGTTAGTTGCACCGAAAGTTAGTGCAGTAGTGCTGCCTGTCTTAACGATCAGGTTTCCTGAAAGGTTAGTCAGTCCACCAAATTGAACACCGTCGTCTTTAAGGACTATGTCAGCACCACCTGCGTCAAGAGTAATGTCACCAGATGCGTCGACAAGGAAGTCTGTTGCAATGATAGTCTCAGCACTTGCGTCGAACACTGCTTCTACTTCATTGACTGCACCAATGAGAGTTTGTGCCACAGTGTTTATGCCACCAGAACCGATAGAGTCGTTCAACTCGTTGATAGCAGTAACCAGTTGGGTTGCCGCAGTAGCAAGCAAGGACGGGTTGCCTATCGCAGAGTCAAGGTAACTGAAGTCAGAGTCAACGTTGTCCCCGAAATGATTGAGGTCGTCGATTAACTGCTGAAATGTATCAGTAGTTTGAAATATTGGATGTGCGCTATCGAATGCCATTTTATCTCTCTGCCATTGCTTTTATTAGTGCTTTAAGTTCGGAGATCTCGGAACGCAGATCAGAGACTTCAGTTGCCATCTGCTCACTGCGTTCCGACTCTAGTTTTCTCGCCACTTTCTGTTCTCTGGCGATTTTAATTTCTTGCTCGTTTCTATTTATAACGACTCCGGTGTAAAGGTTCTTATATAATTCAGAAGAACCTTCCACCTTCACATACTCTTCACTCATCAGATCACCGCAATAGCACGGATACTTCTAAGGATAGGGACTTCACAAGTATTTGTAGTCTTAAAGACAACCTTCAACTGGAAAGCAGCAAAGTCATCAAGGTTACCGTCAACACCACCGATCAGGTACTTATAATCAGAGAAGTCTGCATCAGTCTCAGAAACAGGGTTGTAGACGTGGTCTGCAACATTGTTCGTTGCGTCGATTCTGATAAAGGAGTTATCGTAGATGTCGTCTTCAGATGTACGTGCTGTTCTGTAGTACAACTCGAAAGATGCTGATGGTGGTTTGTGCATCTCGAGGAATACACGAATGCCGTTTGCCGCCTCTTCAAGGGTGACCACTTTAGTCAGGTGCTTAGACGGAGTGGTTCCGAGAATCGGGTGAGTCTCTGGAATATAGTCAGCAGGTGCGTTATTCACGAGGTTATTACGTGACGCAGAATCTACTGCCTGATTGTCGATGACATAGTTTATAATCGTACCACCAATTGATTGGGTGTCGATAATAGGACTGACATCAGAGACATATCCTGCGGCAATGTTCTGTGCTGCCTTAACACCACCAAAGGTTGACGACTGATTAGTTTTGATTTCGCAACCGATTACGATAGAAGGTTCTCCTGTCAGGGCATTAACGACTTGGTCAGAGTTTGCCAAGTATCGCGGAGTCCTGAACTGGGTGACTTCCCCTTCAGAAAGAGGGATCATGCCAGAAGAGTTGGTTCCAGGTGTTGCAGCATCGTCGATGTCGAAACGTGGGTCATTGGTAGCAGTAGTGCCGATGCGACTATGTGATACACCGCTAACAAACGATCCAGACCAGTTAGTGCTAGTTCCGAGGAAGTTAATCTCTCTGGCATTAAGCAGGAAACGGTCAACGTTGAATGCTTGGTTAGTCTCAACAGAGTCAGCACCAAATACACCACCGGAAGTAAACGGACCACCACTCGCGAGGGAGACCATGTATCCATTAACGTCAGCAGAGTCAACCACGTGCGATTCGTTCATGATGTTACCGGCATCAACACCAAGGTAGACTGCGGATGCATCAAGACCGGTCAGGTTGACACGGTCACCTACACCAAGGTTGTGACCTGGATGCAAGACACGGAAACGAGTAAGGTCAGCAGAGTCTACGCTTAAAGAAGTGTCGTAGTTATGCAGATGTCGGTTCAGAGTAGTTGGGAAGAAGTTTGCAACTCCTTCACTCTTGAACTTAGCAGTGTGGATACGATAAGTCATATCTTGGTTCTGCTTTGGTGTCCAAGTAGAACCATTCTGTGACAGGAACAAAGAACCCATAGCAGGTTGCTTGCTCACACGCTTGTCAGTTTTACCGAGGATAAGTCCATAGGTTTCTGCAACGAATACTTGATAGTCGTCACATTCTGCCAGTAGAACCAGTGCAAACTCTTCTCCTGCTCGCAGGAAGATAGGTTCAGGGAATTCGAAGGTTACTGGTTTGCTAATAACTTCTTCGTAATCGGTCAAGTCACTGATTGATTCGACGACTGTGCGAACTTCTGACGCAGGTTTGTATATCCTATGTTGCTCAGAGATAACACCACTCATTGGGGTGCCGTCACGAACCTCTCGGATTTGTAATTGAAGAGGAACCTGAGTGTCAGTTGTCGCAGGAGCAGATCTAACATACACGTCGATCTTAGTAACGAAGACTCCTGGAACACCAGCGGTTGCTTCTACAGCAAACGTCTGAGCCAATGGGTCAATTCGTTGCCAGGTGACCGGACCAGTAACTGTTTCTTGTGTAGTAGTTACACGTGTAGTGTTATCGATGAAGTCTTCTGTTACGATGTGACGAGTAGTAACCGTGTTACGTTGAACAGTTCTCTGCGTTCCAGAAGCAACATATGCAGACCTAGCACGAGACAACGCGTCCTTTTCGTTGTCAGAAGAAATGTCAAGAAGTTTGACATTCTTGGTGCCTGTTCTGAACTTCCAACCTGCATTGTCGTAGACTCGCGGATCGTTCTGACCGAAACGTTTTACTCCGTCACGCACTGCCTTCACCCAAGTGTTTAACTCTCGAGCAAAACCGAAGTTGGATGACCGAGGCACAGGAACATTAGAGGTGTTTGGAATCCAAAGGTCGAAATACAGGTCACCGTTAGCATCGGCAATAAGAGTTGTTGATGTTGACCCAGTAGTCAGAGGGTGGGATCGTAACCGCACGTTTGTTGCTGGGTAAGATTGACGATGAACACCATCAGTAAGATCCTGTTCATGCTGACCCGCAGTGCGAGAAAGAGTCCACTGATCCATACGGATGCCGTCAAAGAACAACCAGTAACGGGTATTTGGTCGAAGACCTTCTGCCTTGCCTAATACTCTACGTTGACGGATGAACGGTATCGAGTCGATACGGACGATCCTATCTCCGAGATCTCTTGTTACCAGATCATCAGAAACAACTCTTGTCTTGACTCTTGAAGTGAACGTTGTGGTTAGAGACCCAACTGTCGTGATGCGTCGTCCCAAAAACCCCCATCTCCCATTATTGCCCCAGGTGTTTGGACTAAGTCGCACAGTGCGGGACGATCCCCTCCAGCGGCGTGTGCTGGATGTGGAAACAGGAACAAAGTTTGTGATAGGGGATCGGTTAGTGGTTATTGTCCCACCATTATGATTTCTAGTCGGTAATCTCTTAACATCGAACCAGATGTCCGAGGAAGGTCGTAATCGAACAACACCTTCTCCGGTGAATACGTTGAATGGGTTGACGTTGTAGTAACCGTGTTCTTCAGAAGAACCAGTGGACTTCCAAGAGATGAGCGGTTGGGACAGAGTCGAGTCCATGACTTCGACGTAGTCCAGCATTAACAGGTCACCCTTTTGGACGATGTTACTTTTTGCACCGACTCCTCGAGAAGAGTAAAGGTCATCGCTGTCAAACTGTAACTCGTTGAAGGATACATTTTGCTTTGGGAAAACGAGAGATTCTTCAGTATCCAGAGTTTGAGTGATGAAAGACTCATCATCGATGAAGTTCTGTGATACTTCGGAAGCAGTAAGTGCAAATCCCTTGGTGAAGTCGTCTACAAAGAAACCGGTCTTTGAACGAACCATACCAGAACTGTTGAGTTCTACCAGATTCGATGCTTCTGCTTCGAGAGCAGTCAGGGAAACAGTCTCTTCAAGTCTGCTGACCCTTTCGTTGACCGCATCAATATCACGCATAGTGTATCGTGGGTAACGTTGAGCGGCGAACGCTGCATCGTTGATGTTCTTCGTGTTTCCGTTCAGAAGATAGGAAAACAGAACCATCTCGTTCGAACCAGAAGTTGGCATGATAGGTTCTTGTGCTTCCTCTCCCTTCTTAACGTAGAGGATCGGTGCGAACGTGTCAGTGTTGTAAGTCAGAACAATGTTGTCGATTCTTGTATTGTAGAGTTCAACTCCATGAGAGATCTGATCTCCAGACCTTGGCAATTCAAAACGGTCAGAGGCAGACATAGATGCTGCTTCTGGGTCCAACTTAGAACGGAAGTCGAAATAGTCGTGAAGTTCGAATGCGGCACCAGTTTGTCTAGAAACAAACGTTGGGATGTCTCCATAGTCAAACCAAGTAGAATCCGCGATGTCATAGGAGTTTGCTGAGAAGTAATCTCCCCCAGTGCCCCACTCAAAATAGGATACCTTTGCTCGAACAGTGGTTACTGAAGCGTCGATGCCTGATGCGATAAGACGAGAAGGAGAGTAGAAGTTATCTCTCTGACCACCGTCAAATTCAACAGCATGTAAAACTTTAGAACCGTTAGAGTCTGCGACATATGCTTCCTTCAGGTCAACTGCGTCGTAAAGACCAGAGATTGCTGTGGAACCTTCCAAAGTGAATTTGAAGTCACTGTCTGCTGAGGAACGAGTAGCAGTAAACCAACCTTCGCGGTATGTCTTGCTCTTAGCAGCAATACCAGAACTGGTTCCAATCTTGCGCACATAGTAGTATACAGCATATGAGTCAGTGCTTGCACTACCACTCGTTGTTATGGTCGCAGTGAGTGCAACAGAGGTGTCAATGGAACCGACCGTGATCTCGTCAACTGTGTTTGTTGCTTTGTTTATGAACACCCACTGACCTTCGTCAGAGAACTCTTCACCAGAGTTACAGGTGATGGTCAATTGCGAAGAAGCATTGACAGTTTGTTCTGCTTGTCGTTGGACAGTATATTGTACATTGCTTACTTGCTTGACCCTTCCTCCAGGGATTTTGACCAAGGAAGAATTAATGTCTGCATTTTTTACAAATGTCTGAGAGTCTTCTCTGTCTACCTTGATAGTCTGTGCGGCAGTGTCTCCTAAGAGACCGATATTGGTAACGTCGCGGAAGTTCTTTCCTGCTTCCATCTGAACGTCGAACAGGTAAACTCTGTATGCGTCCTCTCCAGTTTCTGCATTTTTCTTAACAGATTTGACTCGGGCAGTACCGATCTGAACACTAGAAGCATCCCAAAGAGCATGCTGCTGTTGAGTATCATTGGTAGTTGCGGTTGGGTTGTAGTTACCAAATGCTGATTGACCAGCAGAGTCGCCGGTAACAGAGACAAAGTTCTCATACACAAACGTAGAAGAAGTTGCAGAGTCTGTTACGAAAGAAACAGGTTTTTCAACGTCGAGGAACTTATCGAGTTTCTGAGTAAGTCGGTATCCGTCGAGGAATGCGGTTGGGACATTGCCCAACTCCTGTGCCTTCATGAAGTATGTGAGAGTAGCAGAATCCTTTTCCAACAATTCAACTTCAAAGTCGTTGACAACGAAGTCTCCAGTTGTGTCGTCTTGACGAGCAGCAAGTCTCTTCTCGATTTGATTGAACCCGCTAGTGCCTTCTTTGATCTGGATAATCTTGCTGTCGCGCACAGTGGCGAACGACAGGAAGTCCAGTGGGTCAGCAATCTGTGACTTGGCGATCAGGGTCAGAGAGATGCGGAAACGGTCAGCACCTGGAGAAGAAAGGTTAGGTCGTGCCCCTTGGTTGTCATATAACTCTTCGTCGTCTGCTACAGTTACGATGTCCTGTGTGACTTCGAAACCTACATCTGCTTGAGCAACGTCGGAGTGCTTGGCAATTACGATAGTCTGCTTCGATGCGAACACGAAGAAACCCTGCACGAAGAACTCTGCACTTTGCATGCTGAAGAGTGTACCTTTACCGACAGAAGCAGGTTCAGAAACAGTCTTGGTGCGAACAGTCAGTGAAGTGAGACCAGGTGATGCCAGAGTCTCTGCCTCAGAGAAAGTAAGGATAGTTGGTTGCGTAGTGGTTGATACTGCTGCTTGGTTTGCAGAAGAATATCTACCGTACAGGACAGGATAGTCCCCTGCCCCTGCTGCCTCGACGTGAGTGACAACGAACTTCAGTCCGTTGGTTCCAGTCTTTGCTGCTCCGGTGAACTCAGCACCGATATAACTTTCTAACGATTCAGTCAACTCTTCGACGATAACGTAGTCTTGTATACTGGTTTGTGCACCAGAAGACTTCGGGGAAACAGCAGCACCATCAAGGAAGATGTTACTCGCAAATCGAGTGATCTGAGTTTGCAGAATAGTCTGCAACTGGGTGAGTTCTCTTGCCTGAAGAGGACGACCGCTATTGAACAGGACGCGGTGGTAACCGGCACTGTCTGCGAAGTCGTCCTTATAGACGTTCTTGAACGTATTGGCATTAAACTGCTGAGGCATTTTTATATTCCTTACAGGTCGATGACGATTTTAATGTCTTCGGTCTGTTCATTGTCTCGAGTAATTGGGGATCTATTGTCTATGTATATAACCTCTCCGGAGAAGTTTTTCGCTTCTGCTGGACGGAGGTTTGGACCGGAGGCATTGGCAACAATACTTGCTGTTGCAACGTTACCTGCCCCTTCAAAGAAAGTTACACCGTTTGTTGAGTCAAACGCAGAGAATCCGGTCGATCGAGACTGATGCACATACGCGATAGAGTTGACCGTGTCGAAGTAATCAACTACTGCTGATGCTCCGGATGAAGTTTGAGTGACAGTTTGGTCTCCGTCGATGTTCGCAACACCAACTACACTGCTGAGGTGCAGAGACTTGTAAACCTGCGCAGTTTGAGTATTGACAGCAGAGTCACCAGTGAATGACCCAAAGTCTGCTGAATCCTTCAGAGGGTTCTTAATGATACCGATCTGACGGAAATCGTTTGCTACGTTAAAGTCAGTGTTTTCGTCACCTGTTAGCGTTGCGTGGAACATGATAGCAGAGGAGTTTAGGTTGATGATTGGGTTTCCACCCATACCAGAGTCACCAGAGACCAACGCACGAAGGACTGCTCCACTACCGCCGCCACCTGTTACAGAGACGTTGGCAACCTTGTATCCTTCACCTAGTGTGTTCATTTCTGCTGCGAATAATACTCCGTTGGTGTCAACCCTTGCCGTTGCAGTCGCAGTGGTGGTGAGTGCAGAAGAACCAGCAATAGGGACGCCAGTAATAGTGATTGTTGGAACAGAAGTGTATCCAGTGCCACCGGAGTCTACTGCCAGACCAAGAATCTCACCAGGTTTTGCTGCTTTCTGTTGGGCGACCTGCGCCAGACGTGCTGAAGTCAATGCTCCAGTTACCGGTCCACCTTGCGATGAGTCAAGGATCTTCTCGACAGGCATGTATGCAGAGGTCAGGAACTTTCTTGCTTCTGCCGCACCAATAGTGAAGATGTATCTCCAAAGATACCCGTCGTCTCCCGCTGCGAAAACAGAACCAGAAACGTCAGTTGGTTTGTACAGGGAGTTACGAACGACACCGTTGTCACTCTTACCTTGCTGAATACAAACAAATACGTTGTTATCGTCAGTGATGACGTAGTATGAGTTCTGGATGTCACCAACTGCACTGATTACAGTGTTAGAGTTATAGTTGTTGTCCCATGCCTCGTAGACATTACCAGCAGTCCAGTTGTATCGTGGTACAACGAAGGTGGTGTCAGAGATCAACTTCATAGATTGAAGAGTCTCTTGGAACTTCAGTTGCTCATCCCGTGAAGGGTTAGGAACAGGTGGAACTGCATCAGAATCCCATTCTTCGGTACGACCAATACCCATATAGAAACGATCAGAATCTCCAACGGTGACCCCAATGTTCTGGTACTGGTTAAAGATGTTCTGAAGAAGATCGATTTTAAACTTATCTGAAATTGTAGCAGCCATGATTCCCTACTCTTATGATACGGTGATGCCGTCGACGCCGACGACGATCCAACCAGTTGAATGCCATACCACCTCAACACCACGACCCTGAGTCACAGCAACATTAGTCCAACTACCGTTGGTGTTTGATGGGGTGATTGTAGCAGTACCACTGTTGATATTTAGGAACCTTTTTGAAGTGCCATCTAAAGTCGCGTCCGGAAGAGAAACCGCTAACGCACTTGAAGCATTACAGAAAGATATCGGTGAAGTCGGAGAGGCAGCAGTGTCAATAGTGATGGTCTCTGAATTAAAATCAGAATCTTGACCACCAATATGGTTCCACAGGTTGACAAAGTTCGTATTGAGTTTGTCTGCTGCGTCACGCAGGGTGTCACCGGTTCCGTCGTTGGCGACTGTTCCCGTTTGTAGTATTTCTCTGGTTGACATGTCTGTATTCCGTTTTTATTACAAAGGTTATTTATACAAGTTAGAAGGAGTTCTCGTCGAGAGTGTTGATAACATTTGAAAGATCTGCGAAGGTATCGTCCAGAGATCTTGGAGCAATGTCGTCTGCTCTTGCGATAGTACCGTATTGTGTATGCCAACCCGAAATCTTATATGGGTGTGACATATCGTTGACTCTCGTACGGACGAAGTTGCCATCCGAATCTTCTGCGATCTCGGTGATGCTTGTGGTCATGATACCTTCATTGACCCCAGCGACTCTCTTCAGCACAGAAGCATTTGAGAATGCCTGGACTGGAGCAGGAGGTTCGATAAACGAGTTCTGCGGACCGAGGTTAAAATCGTATATAGAAGTGATCGACACCTGACCGGCAAGGTACATACCAGCAGGGTGGACGAAAGTCTTGTATGCGTCCTTCCAAGTAGGCACACCGATTGGTGCAGAGATCAACAAACCGTATAACTGGTAGAACTTATCGTTGGTAATGTACTTGTTTGTTACATCAGAACCGATAGTCGTGAATGTGTCTCTGGTTGCAAATATCTTGAGGGTGCTCGAAGCAGGAACCAGTCCATTAGTTGCAATGCTCGAGATAATGCTGTCTGCCGAGTCAAGAGATTGCCCAGCAGAGTCCAAAGTCGATAGTGATACGACCTGCCTTGAGAAGTTGATTGTGTAGTCGGTATCTTGACGGAGTATGCGATACTCTCCGTCTGAGTCTTGTACAGATATGGTTAGTTCTGAACCCTTATACGTGTACGGAAAGTGTATAGCACCGTTACCGCCTGAAAATATCATCTCCTCTTTGTTGACATCACCAAGGTAGAAGACTTCGTCCTTACCATATCGCACATCAATATCAAGACCGTAGAAGACTCGGAAGAATTGCTTAATCGAGAATTCAGTACCCTTAGATCGGTACAAGAGGTTTGAGAATTGTAGTGCAGTACGCTTATCGTTGAACGACTCAAAGTAAGGTTTACCCAGAAGAAGTTCGCTGGAGATAAAGGTCAGGAGTTCTTCTTTCGCTCCAGTAATGTCTCTCGAGAGAAGCAGGTCGTTTAGTTTCTCTACTGGGTTATTTGTTTCTTCAAAGGTTTTGTAGTATTCTTGAAGAAAGTTGACCAGTTTAGGGTACTTATCATCGAAGTGCGCAGGCAATGCCTCGAAGACTGAATATCTGTCGAGATCCAGTTCGCGGCGATAAACGTCTGTTAGAGTCTTATCAATTGCCATCGTTATTACCTAGTAGTGACCTTAATAGTTTTACTGAACGAATCTTCTGGGTCATACTTAATGATATTGTTCAACTGTGCTTCAACCACTGACTGGTTTGCAGGAATTGCATATATCTTTATATAGTTCCTACCACCTGGGATATTCTGCACGGTCAACCCGTTCAATGTAACCTTACCAGTTGATTGATCGTATGAACCGATAGATCCGTCAAGAATCTTTCCACCAACAGTGACAAGTTCAAGTTCGTTAGTTGCCGAAATATTGAATATCGCTTGTGAAGAACCTTGTGGGGCAACGTTGACTCTTCGGTCTAGTTTGTTGCGGAGGAATACAGTCTGGTTCTTATACGAGAACAGTGAAGAATAGACGCTTGCTTCAGTTGACTCAGAAGGACTTTGGATCGACAGAGGAAAGTCAATAACGTGATTCTCTTCTAACCCAAGTGTAGGTAAGACTCTCTTGTTGACGATAACCGTTGCACGAGAAGAGAGAACAGAAGGATCAGACGCGTCTACATCAGACAGCATGTTCGAACGACGGAATACTTGGTCGAACTTACCAGTGTTGTCCACGAAGTAAGAAGAGATTGCCTGTTCAACATTGGATCGAATTGTAGACTCAGAGAAACCAGTCAGAGAGGCATTCCATTGGAAAAAGGTTTGTATTGAAATGAAGGTAGTTTCTGGGTCTGTAAACTTGAGATTGAAAGAGGCAATCGAGAACTCGTCTGCCAGATCAAGAATACCTTGACGGATGTCAGAAACTGTTCCGTTGGTTAATCCATCTTTAAATACGATAGAAGTAAAGACCGCGCCGTAATCAGGTTCCGGATCGTCTTCCCCTCCCCATGACTTAATGTCTTCAATGAACGACGAATACTTCTTCAGGATCAACGCAGAGTAGTCAGTAGATGTTACCATACGGTTTTGTGCCGCGTATTGGAACGGTGCGTTCAGACGGATCGATTCGATACCCTCTTTCTCACCACCACCAGCAGATCTTGTTTGGACAGAAACCGCAACAGTCGAAGGATCCACGGCATACCCAGAACCGCTTGTGGTTGCAAGGGTGAGAGTAGATGCCAAGGACATAGTCGGGATATTGTTTGCCTCCGCTCCGCTTGCACGCAGATAGTTTACATCAATAACCTGTCCAGCAGATGGGGCAACACCGAGGGAGTTACCGTTGCCGAAAGTCAACTCGTAGTGCTGGTTTGGTGACTCTCGTAGAACATACAATCTGGATAATTCGTCGATAGTCGTTGCGTCGAGCAAGTCAGTGTAGACGTTGAACCCAGTGCCGCCGTCGATGTTCGAAGACTGTTGGTTCTCAAAAACCTTGACGATAGCAGTAGAAATGTCGATGTCTTGGTCTGGGATAACATAAACGGCATCCTGCCCAGAACCCACTAAGAACTTCTCACTTTTCTCGTCACCCTCAAATACCTTAACGGGCAGGGAAACGTCGGCAGTCGGTGCGAAACTGTATACCCCGTTGTTAGCAGTTGCCGACAAAGACTCACGGTTAGTGAACGTGTAGTCGACCGCATCTTTAGTGCCACGAAGAACCAATGCACCTGGTTGGATAGTCTGCGACTGTAGCAGTCCAGCAACACCGGTTAGGTTCAGGGTCAATTTAATCGCAGACTCAGCAGATTTCTTAGAGTCTGGTACATAACCGATAGATTCTGCAAGGGATACAACAGAAGGTCGCAACTGAGCAGTAACGAGGAAAGACTCGTTCAATGCAAAGTTTGCCTGCAATGCGTTCATGTGCGTGTTATACGCAAGGACGTCTAGGAGGTTCGAAAGACCTGCTCCCTCGAAGTCGTAATCGTTAAACTCTCCAGTTTGCTGTAAGAAAGTTTTAAGGTTGTTTTTGATCTCTTGAAAGTCGAGATCAGTCGATTTAATCGTGGTTGCCATTATCGTAACCTATTCATGTTGACTGCGGCTGTTAAGGTTCCTTCTTGAGTTTCTACTCGGAACTCTACCCTTATATAAATTGTGTTTCTAAAGTTATCTCTGAGAGTCTGTGCTCCCCTTCGGATCGCATCCTTACCGTCATAGAACTTAACATCCACGACCTTCGCTCGAGGTTCGTCCCGTTCGATTGCCTTTGTCACCATATCTCGGACAAAAGGTTCAGAATAGTTCTCAACCGTCTCAAACAACATGGCACGGAGATTACCACCAAAGAACGGGTTAAACGGTTTCTCAAAGTGATTTGTAAGAAGTATGTTCTCGACTGCCTGTATCACTGCTGCGGCGTCGTGCTTCTTATAAATGTCACCCTGCATGACACCGTCCTCGTTCAAAGCACCTGGTTTGGTGTTGAATGTAAGGTCGATGTCAGAATTGCGGATCTTTTTACCCGTGACGAGGGTGTTGTCCGTTAATCCAGGGGTGACTCTTTTAAGTGCCATTAGAAATACCTTTATTGTTCTTGGTTTATTTATACAAGAAATCAGTCGGTTATTTCAATGAGATCAGATCCAGACAGAGTTTTGCGGTTAAAATATGTACTAACCTTTTGCTCAAAGGTCGCAGTAAAGTCTTTAGAGATCAAAGGCATAACTACGATCAACTGTTGGGTCATTACCTGATCAGGACGAGTTATATCATAATCCAGACTCAACTGGTCAAAGAAGAACGTGTCACGGATATACAGAGACAGATCAAAGGTGGCACTGTAGTCGGTCTTTCCTCTGGAGTTGAAGAGGGAATACACAACAGCACGACCTTCGTACTTCAGGTGGTTGATCGGGATTGCTCCCCTGACTATAGACTTCTGGGTGCTACCACCGTCTTCTTTGCGGTATGGTTCTCTCCAGTAATACTGCTCTGCCGGTTCAAGTCTTCCGTCAAATGCCTCACGGATACCGTTAGAAGGATTGTAGTAACCTTCAGTGACCTGTAATCGGTAATCCTTAAACTCTTTTGCAGACGCGATGCCTTCCATCATCCATGCGTGGAGGTAATACTGTCGGGCAAGGTCTTGTCTCTGCGATAAGATCGGGATCATATCAAGAGAGCACTTGGATCCAGGTGCACCGAAGAACTTAGACAGGGTGCACGACTTTGACAGTCGAGTGCCGCTGGTAAGAGGAGCACCGTTGCGGTCTGGGTTGTACAACGGGTCAGCAACGATAGTTCGGGTGGTCGCTTGGACGTTCTTTGGTAAGAAAGTCTTGGAGGATCTCTCTACAGGGTTTCCGAGCAACGAGTAACCAAACCGTGGTTGTGGTACACTTTGACCACTACGCTTCTGCTCGTAAGGTGCAGGAGGTGCAGGAAGGGAGTATAGAGGAGACAGTCGGTTTTCGTCCAACAATGAGTCGATGCACAGAGATGCGTCCAACTCGTCCTTTCCGGTCTGCGGTCGAGACTCGTTAGCACCATCCATAGTTCGTAACTTGGATCGGATCTCTGGAGTCTTTGGAGTGTAGTTGAAGTAATTTGCGTAAGTGTCAACTTTTGCAATCTTTGCCTCAATGGTGCCGTCTCCATCGATAGAAATCTTTCGAACAGCATATGGAGAAGTTTTGTTCCACACTTCCCACCAGTCGACTGGGTTACCCATATAACCAAACAGAGGTTCGTGCGGGACACGAGAGTCTGGCCAGTTTTCTGCCATTAGGATAGCAGCATCTGGGTCTTTGTTAGTGAAGGTCGCACCTGCATGTTCAACAGAAGCAAACATAGAATGCTTCTCCTTCGCACCCCAACCCCAGTCGAACTTATATTGTGGTTTGTTAAAGTCTGCCATGGTGCTGTATGTCCCAACCTCCCACTTAGGGTCAGATGGAGAAGTCGGGAATAGAGGACTACCACTTACAACGTCAGCAGACTGAGAAATGCCTGCATAGTTGGCAATGTGAGCAGTGTGAGCATCTTCGGAGAACTTTGCATATTTTGCAGTCCATGCTTCAAGAGCACGACCCACGAGGTTGCCGTGAAATACAGTTTCCTTACCCTGACCGTCTTCACCGCCTGAGAACAGACCACCGTAGTAGTGGAAGTCTGGTCCACCGATCTTACCTTTACGACCGATGATGCGCATGTCTTCTGCTGACCAAGTCATGAACCCGCCAGTTGCACCAGTGATATGCTTCTCAGCGGAAAGACGAATTGCCCTTGTTGCTTGGGGCAAGATGTCCTGTCCCGCAGACAAAGTAATATCTTTCTTGGCGATGATGCGGTGTTCACTAGACCCGAAGTCTAAACGATCTCCCCAAACCTTAGTGTCCATGTTACCACGAACGATAGTCTGGTGGGTGTCTCCTGTTTCTGTGATGTATGTGCCATGAACAGACTGGTTGTAGTTTGAACCAGCGGTGACGTTCACGGTGCCTCCGACGTCAAGGTTGTAGTTGCCATTGACAGTGATGTTGAGGTCACCATCATATGTCATGTTACCTTGTCCGGCAACAATCAACTCATGATCGGCACCGACGACTTGTACTTGATGTGTTCGAGATACAACAGCAACGGATCCGTCTTGTTTGAGTTCGACACCAGCACCAGTGTGATGCTTGATAAGGATACGCTCGTTTCCTGGAGTATCGTCGATCTCAAACGAGTGACCGGATGGGGTTTCGTTTGCGTTGTTGAATGGGAAGACGGAAGTTGTGCCCATTGGCACGTCGAAGTTTACACCAAATGTGCTTCCACCCATCCAAAGGTCGTTGACCTTTATGCCACGTCCTGCTTGACTAATGCTGGATGAGAACCAGTTATGACGTTTAGGATATTCGCCAGTAGGATCGACCGATCCGTCTACAGGAATGCCGGTTGTGAGTTCTGGACTCTCACCGAGCGGGTCACTGAGACGATCAGTTATCTTGTTATTACCTGTTGTCATTAAAAGTTCTTCTCAAGTACGTCTGGGTCTTTTTCAAGTTCGAACGTGGTAGGTGTTTCAAGGTCTGCCACGTCGTCACCCAGAGTTGCGTCAGAAATTACTGCCTGACCAGATTGTTTTGCCACGATCTCTTGCGGCGATAAAGCAGGGTCTGATGGTGGGTCGTTATACAGACTCTGCTTGTTAAAGTTGTTGTACACATAATCACGAACATCAAACCCAGGATCCTCTTGGGATATATCAATGTCCATATGCCCAAGTGCTTGTCCACCTGGGTATTGGTTGAAGAATGTTCTGAATACTTGATACAGACTATTCCACTGAGAACGAGTAATACTTCTTGGGGAAGTTTCCTCTACAATGTTCTCGTTACCAGAAGGCACGTTCACTCCACCAACCAGACACACACCGATAGAGTATGCGTCATGGTTATTTATAGGGCAATGAGAACCGACCGAATTCATATCAACTCCACGTTCAATCGAACCGTCGCGTTTGATGATAATATGATATGCACCATCACCCGAACCAGTTAAACTAGTGAGGTCAGCAGCAGTCAGGTTAGCGTTGGTGAATGTCTCTGACCAGTGCACAATGATCTCAGAAATGTCTCGAGTCATGCCGCCCATCTCTGCTTCGAGTTCTTCTACTGACGAGATAAACTGACCACCTGGAAGCAAGTTGCCTGTGCCGATTTCGTACGGAGGTATTCCGATGAAACCTTCTTTCTTGACATCAAACAATTCCAGACCAGTCAAGGTGCGGTTTAAGTCGTCAGACATTAGTGACTCGGCATCAAGAGGGAGGATGTTTGCTCCACCCGCCAATACTTCGGATGCCATACTCTTCAGGGTATCGGAATTCTGCTCTACAAGGTCAACGATGCCTGCACCGTCTGCGAGAGATTCTATTGCATCGCTTACTGGACCAACCTTCTTCAGTGTGTCCAAACTTATTAGGTCGTTTCCGGAAACAACCTGTGCGATGACCCCAGAAGTAATCTTGTCGACGGAAGGGACTTTGCCTGCGAGGTCAAGTATGCCGCTGGCACTTAACTCTCCATTGAGTATGTTCATCGTTTCGTTGATAACAGCATTTGCCGCATTCTGGGCAAATCCAGGTAACCCGAATTCTGCCAGTGCGCCGTCAATTGCTCCGGTGACGTTGCGTAGTTTGTTGGTGTATTTGCTGGTTATCTGCGATAATTCGTTTTCTATGTTTACTGAAGGCAGGGCATTTTTTGCCTTGTTGAGCAGACCAGTTGTTTGAAGAACATTGGAAAGTGTCTCAACTGACATCCCAGGAGTAGTCCCTATCATGATCTCGGCAACTTGGTCATACAACTCCATGGGTGCTGCTTGGTCCAACGGAGTGTTGTCCAGTGCCTCTCGCACGAGGTTGTCGATCTTATTCTTAGCAGTGTCCGGCAATGTGCCTCCAGACAGAACATCGTACGAAGAATATGGTTGGTTGCCTGCCTGTACGCCTCGGGCGATTAGGTTATTCAGGTTTGAAACATCAGAGATTGCCATTATTCACCACCATCCGAGAAACGATTCGGGTCGGGTTGATTAACCTCTCGTCCATACAACTTCTCGTCGTCCCACATCTTCTCATTATAGTATTCTCGTCTCTGCTCCGGTGGAATCTCATTCGGCGGGAACGTCGACTCGTCATTGACGTTAATACCGTTACGGAAGAAGAAAGCGTCTCTGTATATCTTGCTGTCCTTGTTGCCTGCACCTTCTGGTGATTCATTCAGAGGAGAGATAAAGTTGACAAGACCTTCCTTGCCCTGCTTCACGAACTTCAGTCCTTGGTTAGGTGGGTAGGTGCCGATGTCTGTTGCCATCTGTGGAACAGTATCGTCGTACATCCCGTTGCTCTTCTTCTTCAGAACGTTATCCAGCATCCACATAACACTCTTCGGAGTTGCTGCTTGGAAGATCCTATGCGGGAAGTTATTTCTCTCGTTATTGATGTGATACTTTGGGTTGTCTGCCTGATGTTCTTGTACGGCATCTCCACCAACAGATAAAGTAACTGTATCAAAATACCAAGCAATCGGGTCGGAGTATTGGGCAGTGATGCCATTGTACGGTAAGAATGTACCAATTGTGACAACCTGATCGACTTCCGGATCGTCTGCCCAAAGGTATCCGTGTTTCCAGTCTGTCTCACCCCAGTTAGGTGCCACGCCGATTGGTGGAGTTGGCAGAGGTTTTGTTTCCGGTTCGTACCAAAAGTTTACAGCGGGATCGTTCTTTGTTCTTTGATAGAGATACTTGTCGGTTCCGGAGTAGTTGACCTGATGGAACTCGTCATCATACATGTGGTCACCGGCACGACGTTCTGGGTCATCGTGTAGTGGACCTTGATCTTCCCACCACTGGGGCAACTCCATCTCACCGTGGACCCAAAGCATCCCTGTGCCGTAGGTGAGGTGGTCGATATCAGGAACTTCTTCTGTCAGAGACACCCAACCGTCTGCTCTGTCTGAGTGACTTGGTCGCATGTCATTCTGAGGTGCCTTGCCGAAAGAGTTGAGAGTTCCGAAACGTTCAAAGTCTCTTCTTGCGTATCTTCCGATTTTAGAGAGGTTGTCTACCAACCACTGCCTCGCTCGATCTGCGTGGACCTTCTCAAGTTCTCGAACTCCAACCGTGTCAAATAAATTCTTGACAAAGTTGTTGAGGTCTTGTAGGTTGATCTGCATTATCTTGCTCCCAGTGCCGAGTAGATGCCCTTCGCCTTTCCAATTGCCTCTGCTTCAGGGCAGTTAGTATTAGGATGCACGTAGTATTTGATTAGGGCGGCGACCATGCCATTACCCTTTGCTCCTGTGCCGTCGATCCGACGACCAGTAAGGTTTCCTTCGATCTCTCTCGCACGAAGCATCTTAGACATTGCGTTTGATCGGGAAGTTTTTAATTCGTGCATGACAAACAATAGTTGTCCCTCAAAGTCTGTAGGAGGTCGTGCTGGTGCCAGTCTTCCAACATAAGCATAGAACTTTGCTGACCGTGGTGTGCCTTCTTGCCAACCACCGATTCCAAACCCATTACCATTTTGTTCAGGGTCCAGACTACTTATAGTGGAAAGAACACCAGTCATTGCACTTGCTTGTTTTGCATTCAACCCGTTGTCGATGAAGTATCTGGCAACGTCACCCTCTGGCAAAGAAGGGGTTGTGATAATAGGGTCGGTTGCTTCTGCGTTGGATTGCTCGAAATAATATGCAAATGGATTTGACGCAGGGTCTTGTCGGTTGTTTGCCTGCACACTTGTAGGGAATTCGATGCGAGGCATACTACCCATAACCATAGGTAACTGGGATGTCACTCCATCAAGGAAGATGCCGAACACAAGTGCTCCTGGGAGTATCTGTGCCGATGTTCCGAAACCAGAAACACCATATGTGTCAGTCGGGGTCATTACTTGTGCCCACGGTAGGTCTCGTTGTGGTATCTGGTTCACATCTTCAGAGTGGATGCCGTGAATACGGATCTTGACTCTTCCCTCTAAACCATAAGGTGGTGTGTTGTCGATTACTGTTCCTATGAACCATCGAACATCGTCACCGTAGTATTCTTGATTGATTGCTCTCATGTTAGTTCCGGTTTACCTTCTGCAACTTTGCTGACGGAAAGCACCACATCGTGCCTTGTGCTAGTAAACACGTTCCTCACTTTATGTATAAGGTATGTGCCCGATAATTCTTTGTTGGCAGTTTCATCGGTACGAGGGTCTTCGACGTTTGTGTTTTGAAACTCGATGTCTACCAGATCACCGATAGTTGCAGCAGACTTTTGTTTGACCAGAAGTGCAAAGAACAGAACTCCGGGTAGTGTGACGTCAATCATATTTTTATTCAACATGGATTTGATTGAACCAGTGCGGAGTTTATTAAGTGCTTGTGACTGATCGAACACATCGTGATAACTGTTGACCGATCCGTATGTACCGAAAGAAGTAATAGTGTTAAAGTATCGATGATCCCACTCGTCGCTCTTCTTAGTGTCACCTTCAAACTCCAAGGTCTGTTCAGTGTCGAAGACATTCTGCTCTCGACTATGCATCATACCTGCACCGTCCATCTTTTCCAGCAGGTCAGAAACCTTAAAGTGACGTGAGTATCTTTGACTTGTGAACACATCGTACGAACTCATCATTGCGCCGACCGCGCCCTCTTGCATCATCTTCATCTGGTCTTGGACATTCTCAACAGAGAAGTCCTTGACGATAACTGCCTGCTCTTTGAGACTTTTGCCTGCCACTTCCTGTCCTCTTGATTGGGAGTATAGAAGAGGCGACGAGGCATTGAACGGGGTTTTGTTTAACATGTACTCAAGGTCACCGAGTCGAAGTTTGTCGACACCGTCTACCTGATCGTACAAGGTGCAGTAAACATAGTACGGAGCACCAATAGCGGTGGAGGCACGGTCGATCAACCACTCAACAGTTTCTAATGGAGAAATGTATGGAGTGATGATGCGGATCGGATCTTGCCTTGTCGGTTCGTTTCCGGTGAAGTCCAACATGTTCAGATCAGTGTCCAGGTGGTTGTCCAGCACTGCTTCGCAAATGTCTTCAATCTTTCCCGTGTATGATCGAGAGATCTTGATTCCCTGATCACGATATGCGTGGGGAGAAATGCAGTTTAAGTGGTATATCTCTGACCGTTCACCACCTTTCTGAACCTGTATGATAGATACTATATTGAACTTATGTGTGAAAGAGGTTCCGATAAACTCCTGCTCAACACCTTCGATCGTTATCTCTATTTGCTCGGAACCCTTGATCTTCATTTCGTTGAAGGTTCCCGCATCGTCAATGATAACGAGTTGCGCAGTGACATATGACTTCTCGAGATCTTCAAAGAAAGATACTTCCCCGATCATCTGCTTGAGGTCATAATCTACACCCAACCGCTCGGCGGTGATGAGTGCCTTCGAAATCTTAAATTCTTGACCGAATATTTGTGCCATTTTTATTACCTAGATTTCAACAATCTATTGAACTCACTTAAAACCTGATTAATAGAGTCAGGTTTGATCACCTGTATAGATCGCAGTTTGTCGTTCTCTTCGCGTAGTCTTTGGAAATACGATACAGACTGTTGAGTCGTCACGGAAGTCCAATCAAATGGATACGGTGCTGTGGAGGACCATTGGGGTTTAACCCACTCACCTTCTGCTGTCTCGTAATGGTGCGGAGCGTCCCACTGATCATACACCTCGACAATCGTACTTGATTCAAGAACCGTCGGAGTGGTGATGAGTCCTGCTGCCAGATTGTCGGCGTCTTCTTTACTGATGATAGAAATCGTAGAGGTTTGCGTCGTTTTGCCTGACAAGTTGATATGGATCAATCCAAGGTCTTGGTCGATTCGAAGTATCTTACCAATTCGGTTATCTTGTTCAAACCAAACGCAGGCACCGACGATTATGGATGCTGCTGCGGAGAGAGGTCTGGTGGAGAAGTCTGAGTTGTCCACGGCAACACCGTCAGATCGAACGACTACATTCGGGTAATACTCTTGTGCTTGCGAATACACTTGAGAGTTTGTTATCGGCCAACCTTGCTCTCGGACATTGTTGTTCATCAACCAGAAAGTCCAATAGAAGTCCGTGGTTCCGTATAACTTGTAAGAAGCATGATCCGGTCGTTCGTTGTTCTGGACCTGATAACTCTGATAGAAAGAAGCATACTCCTTAATCTGATCAATGGCATCAATGTACACAGTGAGGTCTTGGAACTTAACCAGTGGTTCATTATCACCAAAGGAGTATTCTACCCTTGGGAAGTTTTCAAAGAATTTAGTAGTCATTAGAATCCTTCTCCAATTTTATCTCTGTTCAGAGTTCTGCTCTCAGTGAAGGTCAGGTTTAGATCAATCTCAGAGAAGTATCCGCTTCCTGCATTATCAAGGATGCTTTGGTTGGTTGGGTTGTATGACACCGAGCATGCCTCAAGGTATGACTCGTCAACCTTTGGACCTTCGATGGTGGTGCCGTTAGAAAAGAATTCCATCGTGAATGTGTTCGGGAACTTGTAACCCAAAGAACCACTTGACCCACCTGCCAGATCTTCTGGGTACATCTCTGTTCTAAACTTCTTGATTATATCCTTTATTGTTTCTGCTTCACTGGCGCTGGTAGGTATAAGTTTAAACGAGAATTGAAACGATCGCAGACTTACCTGCTTGAACAAGGCACGAGTGTTTGGATTCGGTGCTGATTTATTTCTTATCCTCGCAACAGCACCTGCTTTATCAGAGAACTTCTTGGCAACCTCGGAAAGTATCAATCCCCTTCCTTCTTCGGTGCCGATTATATCAGAAGCGTTTCCTCCCTCAAGTCCACCCGTAGCGGCGACACCTAGTGCGCCAAGTCCAATGTTTTCGTATTCGACTTTGTCTGCGAACTGGACACCAGCAGGCATGTAGAGTTCTACAACGTCACCTACCGTGGTTCCGTTACCGTCCTTACAGGTGAACCGCATCATAGCAGGATACGAGTTCTGATCTTGTGGGAATGTAAGTGCCATTTAAATTCTCTTCTAAATAAGGTTAAACCCTGTGAGTTTATTTATACAGATGCCGAGAACATATAAAGGAAAATATACAGTCAAAAACCCCAAGAAGTATAAAGGGGATCTCGACAAGGTCATCTACAGGTCGAACTGGGAACATCAGGTGATGATCTACCTTGATGAACACTCAGGCGTATCGCAGTGGAACAGTGAGGACTTCATCATCCCGTATTACTACGACGTGGATAAGAAGTGGCACAAGTACCACATGGACTTCTGGATAAAGTTTACCAATGGGAAAGTATTGCTCGTTGAAGTCAAACCCAAGAAGCAGACTGAACCACCGAAAACAAAGAACCCGAAGTCGAAGAGATCCCTAAACGAGGTGTTTGCCTACATCAAGAACCGCAATAAGTGGGAAGCAGCAGAGCAGGTTGCAAAGGACAACGGGTATGGGTTCGACATCTGGACAGAGATTGAGTTGACCAAAATGGGGATCTTAAAGAAGACCCCAGGTAAACTCAAGAAAACAATTAAACCTCTAAAACCTTACCGCAAACCCAAGAAGAAGACTTAGATCCTTCTCCCTCTGCGAACAGAAACTCTATCAGACTTATCAACAGGTGATGACATCCCGCCAGAGGTTACGTTTGTAGTCTGGATGTTGGTAGAGTTATCACTCTGTGTCAGGATTGTAGCACCAGCAGAAGTCGAATTGTTCGCAGTTGCTTGGTTATTCTGCATCTGATTATTCTCAACAGTCATCCTTTCTGATAACTGAACGTTCTCCTTTGTTCCCCCGATAACCACAGGACTAGAACTTGGCGCAGAGATAACAGTGCTGGTAGATCTCGGTGCCCTTTGAAGTGACCTAGTTGAAGGTGTGTCAGTGCTGCCGAGATCCATCCCGAGGTTTCTACTAACTTTAGTCGGGGCAGCAGGTTTCGCATCAATACCGTTTAACTCCGATGCAGGAGGAGTCGTCATTGGTCCCACTTCAACTGGGGTGGACAACATACCACCAGTTTCCATTGCGATCTTATTTGCCTCTTCAGGTGTTCCAGCGGAGTCAATTAGTTCGCCAGTAACAGGGTCGGTTACATCGTACCGATACTGTTTCTCTTTTACGGAATTTGCCGTCATGTCTTCGTTCAGACGGTCAGTGACCTGTTCAGTAGAAAGTTCGCGACTTGCTTTGCGGGTTTCGATTGGGTCAAACGAACCCTTGTTTGCTCGCTCTTCTGCTTGCTCTTGGGTGAACCCTTGGTCAACCATGCGATTGACGCCGTCTTCCCTCGCGTCTCTGACGTCTTCGAGAACTTTGCGCTCGGAGTCAGATAATTTCTTAGGTGCCTTTGCTTCTTCTTCGTCGCCGAAACCAAAGAAACTCTTGATGCCGTTCCATGCGTCGGAAGCAAACCCTGTGATGCCGTCTTTGATCTTGAGCAGGAAGTCTAGCACACCGTCAGTTAAACTGTCAACCATCGCAGACAGAGAGAACTCTTCAAGAACCTTTGCCGCACCGTCGAACCCAAAGAAATCCAAGACCTTAGCAGTGAGGTCTATAATCCAGTCCAGAGGGATGGTAAGTGCCTTGAGTAAACCGTTCGAGAAACCAGTAAGACCGGCGAGGATCTTGTCGAACATATCCCCATCTTGCCCTTTAAACGCATCAACAAAACCCATCACTCCCATTGTGAGTGCGGCGAGTCCTGCTGCGATTGCTGCTCCGATTGCGATGAACGGTGCCATGGCAACGAGGGCAGGTCCAAGACCGGTCACGACTGCCATGATTGCCGACTGCACTCCAGTCATAAGTCCCAGCATGCCGACTCTCAGCAAGGTGAGACCTTTCTTGATGCCTCCGAGTAACTTAAAGAATGCACCCTTACCAAAAGACAGTAAGTTTGTAGCGAGACCTTTAAGTAAAGAACCGACAGTGGTGAAGATAGAAGTAACTCCAGCACCAACCATGGTGATTAGTTTGGTGATCCCCAGTGCGTCGGCGATCTGTGCGATGTTACCCAGTTTACCGGCGAAAGATTGCTGTAGACCCTTCAACCCGAACATGTCCCCGAGGTCTTCGTCTCTACCAGATTGGAATGCCTTACCGAAAGTGCCCGTCGCTTTGTCTGGTTTACCAGGAGTTGTTGGAGAGTCACCATCTCGGTCTGCAACCTTTTCTCGGTTGACGACAAAGTTTTCTCTTTCTGTTCGGTCAGTTACGATTATTTTCTCGAAACCGCTGACGATAGATTCTGGAACGTGGTTCATGAAGTTGTTGAGAACCTCCCGGATACCTTTCAGTTCCGCAACCACCAGTTCGTTGCCTGAATTGAGTCCACTAAACCCATCAAGCAACAGTTCTGTGCTGAGGTCGGTGACTCCATTTAGGTTCTTCAGTTCTTGTGCAACTTGCTCTATCGTTGACATTCTTATTATCCTAAGTTTAGGTTCCCTATCTTCATCAACCCATCATCTTACGTTGTTCTGCTTTCTCATTTTCCTCCCTGATATATTCAGTTAGGAGAGAAACGTAGATGACTCGTTCCCACGGCAACATCATCTCTAACTCAGTTAATGAGTATTTGTGGTGCTGCATCAGTGCGAAGTTTGTCTGGTAATGATTAACCAGAGAGTCGTGAGATAGGGTTATCAGAAAAAATCAGATAAACCCGATAACTCCAACTCGTTCGCGGTTCCACACTTAACACACATGAACTCTGCCTTGTGCTTCAGTGCAGGCATACTTGCCAAAAAGTCTGTAAGAGACTGAAGTTGAGCAGCAGTCATTGAGGCAACAAATTCTTCCATTTCCTCTGGTAATTGCGACTCAGCGTCAATCCTTTCTTCTTCAGTGTGCACCGCCGCGATACTTGACGCGACTACACTTAGTGCAGCACCCATATCCTCTCCAGCGTCTAGTGCCGTGCCGTTCAGCAACGTGTCATAGGTTGGGTAACGCATCTCAACCTTGATGGCATCTGTGACCTGGATTATGTTGTTTCCCCTTTCAACTTCTATTTCGAGAGTCTCGAGGTTCACGTCATATTCGTTTCTTTCTTCGCAAGAAGAACATCCCAAAAGAATGGTGGAGATTTCTCCAACAGACTTTGCTCTCAGTTGAGTAAACATGTACTCAACATCGAAGGTTGCCAACTTGGCAACATCAACCCCTGCTCGTTCATCGAGGCATGCGGCGATAGTATCGACCATTGCCTCAAGGCAGGTCTTGCTGTCCTTAGACTCAAATGCTTGGAGAAGGACTTTCTCTTCTTTCACCAAATACGGTCTGTACTTTACTGTCTCTCCCGATGAGGGAATCGTCATAGTAAAATTCAGAGTTTCATTAATGCGCGGTAACGCCATGATATAATCTCCTGATTATCAAGTAATAGTATAGTTGCTGTATGCCAGCGAAACTGTCAACTCCAAAGTTGCTGTCTGTGCTTGGTTATTTAATTCAATTTCGTTAATAGTGGTCGGGTATGCCCGTTCCAACTTAACCCCGTAGATCTTATTTGCTTGCTTATCTAACTGTTCTATTGTCACTTGGTGTCCATAGTCTGCGAGGAAACCAGCGACAAATGGTGGTTTCGAAGAGACAATGCATTCGATCCATTCTTGGAAGTAATCTCTTGCGCTGTAAGTGCCTGTCAGGTAGAACGTCAAACTGACTTCTGGGAGAACATGCCCGACACCAATCTTGATTGGTTCAATACCGATCTGTCGGTCTACAGTCAGGATGGTCTTCCCTGGAATTCTTGCTTGGGTACAAAGCAGGTCGAGGTCTTCTGTGTTACCGCCCCAATCTGCTGCGCCTCCTCCAGGTTTACGGGTGCCGTCAATGGGCGGCATAAACACCCTGTATCGGTTGTTAGATGCCGAACCGTTCTGGGTATTTAATAGAGCACGCAATTTGTCAGTGCTAAAACTCATATGTTCTTCCTTGAGATCTCTCTGCTGTCTTTGTGGACTCTTGCTTCAGATGCCTTACGCCACTCGGCGAGTGGTAGGTGGACAGCAACCTCCCATTCTGGTGCAGGAACATGTGCTATCCTGCCATATATGTTATCATATCTATAACGTTTAATACACGCCTTATATGCACGGAGCGACGTTCGTTTCTTCAAGTATTTATAATCAATTTTAAGGAAAGTGTTCCAACGGTAATTGTCAGGACTCGCGCTGGCACGGATGATCATATTGTAGAACATCTTCTGCCTCAGGTCTATCGGGAGATAGTGCAGATTCAACCCCATGAACCCTTCTTTTGCCACCTCGAGCATGATAACGAGGGGAAACCTGTCATAATAAGGAAGGGTATTCTTATTTGCTGGGTTGTACATAAACATGTACATTCTGCCCATGAGTTCCCCTTGCGACATACGCATAGGTTTCTCTCGCATCATCCGACGTTGGTTCACGTCTTTCCCTGCGATCTCGTCCATCTTATCAGCAAACCAATCTCGGGATGCCTTGCTGCTCGGATCGATGCCGTCCGCTTCTAGTTCCGACTTATATAAATTGAATAGGTTTTCGTCCATTCGTTTATTTATAAGTATAATAAGAGGGTTTGACAGGAGAAGTCAAATGAGGGCACTATTAGCGGTAGTTGTTTTCTGTACAGGATGTACAATATCTCACACTGATGGTGAGATGCCGGAAGTAGAGTTTAAAGAATTCGAACAGGTCTGCACAGAGAAGTTTAAAGTGCGAACCAAAGGTGGAGGTGCGATACTTGAGTGTAGTATAAAACTCAAGGGCACTTTCATTATATAATAAAAAAGGCACCCGAAGGTGCCTTGGTGAAGCAGAGTTACGAATTAGTCAGCGTTTGCCAACTTCTGGAAGTATGAGAACGCATCCTCATCACCATCATCGCCTGCTTCTTCAGCAGTAGCAGCAGCAGCACTTACCTTGACTTCAGGAGCAGAGGCAACAGGAGCAGGTGCTGGTTCAGCAACATTATCCATAGCAATCTCTGCCTTTACAGTCGCAGGTGCGGTTGCTCCCAATACTTCAAACAACTTCGTAGACAACTGGTCGAAAGACTTGAATGTCGCAGGATCAACGTAAGTGTTGATATCGTGCAACTGGTTCAGTGTTGCTTGCAGTTGAACTTCGTCACCGTCGAACAAACCACTTGGTGCTTTGAATTCTGAACGGTCGTAGTTGCGGTATCCTTCAACGTTGCGGATCTTCAGTTGGAAGTCAGCACCACCCCACAGGTCGAATGGGTCGACAGGAGTCTCTCCAGGAAACTGTGGTTGCATGAGGTCTTGGATCTTATCAAAGATCTTCTTACCAAACTGGTACATGAAGACTTTGCCTTCGTTCTCAGGGGCAGATGGATCTGATACAACGAGGATGTTTGTGACATAGTGAAGTCGACGCTTCTGCTTGCGAACTTGCTCGCGGTCTTCTTCGTTGCCAGAGTTCCACAACTTGCTGTTGAGTTCTCCGAGGGGATCTTGCTGACCAAGTGAGGTCAATGACTTCTCAATGTACCACTTGCCAGTTGGACCTTTGAATCCGTGATCCCAGTAACGTACCCATGGCACATCACCTTCGGACGGGAGGAATCGAATGACTGCGTAACCATTGCCTGCCTTATCGACAGTTGGTTTCCAGAGATTCTCATCGCGATTATTGTTATCTGATTTAGCGCCTGATGCTTCTTGAGCAGCAGATACGAGTTTGTTGATGTCGTAACGCTTAGACTTGAGTGTGGATAAATCCATAGTATGTTTCCTTTGTATGACTGAAATATAACAGAGTATTGTGTTTTAGAATTGGAATTAACATTCCAACTCTATTTATTATCGTTAACTTGTAACAAAAGTCAACGATTCATTTCCGTTCTGCCCAACTGATAAGCACTACACGTCGACCGTTCAAGACGGGCGTTGCTTCGTGCCAATAGTAGGCAGGGAAAATGATAGTTTCGAACGGGTCGAGGTCAACAATGAATTCTCGACCGTCCGGAGTCCAGACCTTGAGCAAACCACCGCGCATGTCTTCGGACTTGTCCACCATAGTGACCGAGGTGAGGAACCTTCCGTGACCGGAAGCTTCTTCGTTGTCGTCAGTATGTGCTTTAAATGTCTGACCCGAGTTACCCTCGTACCGGATAAACTCATATTGTCTAAACAGAATTTCGGTGAGTTGGGGTCTTAACTCGAGAGCAAGATCCCCGAGTTCCAAAGAGATGTCTGGGAACTCAAGGTAATCAAACGGGATATGATCGCATGTTCTGGTTTCAGATGTGAACGATCCTCTCTCAGAGTTGTACACACCTGCCCGTTGCATTTCAGGTTCTTTCTCTTTTAACTTCTCGAGCAAAGTTTCCTGTTGCTCTTCGTCAAAGATGAACTCTCTGATGAACGGATCATTCAATTGGTAGGGTTCCTGATCTCTCAAGGAAGTTTAGTTGCATCGCTTCTGCTTCAAGTTTTGACTTGATGACAGTGGAAACGTATTTCCGTGCATCTTCGATTTCGATACCAAACTGCTCGCAACAATGGATAACTGCATCCATGTACGACATACGCAGTTCTACTACTGCTGTTTCGACGTGCTTGCCAAACTTTGCTTTGGTCATAAAGTCTAGAACGTCTGTTTTAATCTCAGTCATCCGACTGTACCTCTGAATTCATATTCACCGCAACTGCCTCTTGTTGAAGTCGAGCAATTATGTCTACAACCTCATTGTAAGGGCGTGCCATCATATACTCAACAATCGAATTCATAACAGGTTGCGGCACGGCGACCATTGGAGTATCAGTACCCTCGGTCATTTTTTCTGTGCTCATCGTTCATCTCCTTTGTCCAAACTTCTCGGATGTCAGGGTAGTAGGTTCCTACATCTCGCTTGGGATTACCAAATTTGTCATACGCCATTGCGGTGCAGACATACTCCATAACTTGATCGTGCTTGCGACCATACTTGTGGTCCAACCAGACTCCATCACGGATCCATACGCCGAGGTTCTTGACGTAGTTCTCACACTCTTGATATTCGGCACGTTGCTTAGTGTCTTTCGAGTCTTTCTGCGACTTGATTGACTTCAACTTCTCACGCCACTCTTTGAGAGTTTCTTTAGAGTTCTTGAAGGACAAGGGGTGATCTTCGTCAAACGCCAACACGCGAGGGTGACCATTTGGTTCCTTGCCGGCATTACGCTTCGCTCGGGCAAGAGCGAGTCTCTCGACTGCTGCTGCTTTCTGCTCGGGAGTCATAGGTTTACGGGTGCGCTTGACCTTGGTCTTCTTGCGAGGTTCAATGCCCATTTGCTCAAGTGTCTTCAACTTCTTCGCTTCACGAGTTTTCGCTCGCTTCTGCGCAGGAGTTAACAGATGATCCATTTCGTCAGACATTAGTCACTTACCTTTCCGTTGTATTCAGTTAATGCAGAAATCTTGAACTGCCTCCAACCCTTAGAGTCGATGTCCCATACCTTGAACAAGTCGGCATCTTGCGACGGTGGGTTGGGGTTTGTCACAGGCACCAGACGAGGGTCCATCTTGGCAGCGATCAGAGTAGCATTCATCTCACGCTCTTCACCATTTGACTTAATGAACTTGAAGTTGGCAACGCCAGTGCGCAGGTGCTTGTAGATTAAGTCACGTGGGGGCAACTTGGTTGACGGTAATGCTTTAGGTTTTGTCATAATATATTATCCGTGGAAATATGGATTTGGGGGGTTGAACTCCCCGCACTTCAGATCGGGGCGAGGTGCGTTCTCATGGATCACTTCGCAATGTCTTTCTTCTATTATGCTCATCTCTCCCCAGAAGTCAAGTCTGGAGATCTGGTCGAAAACTACGGGTGCGAATAAGAACATAACGACTATAAGAATGTTCTGTGCCCGACGGATTTTATCGCTCCGATTCATTTTTGTGGTCACAGTAAACTTTAAATGCTTTCAATACTGAGGACTTCTGCGCTCCAGGTGATTCTTGGATGAACCGAGAGAAACGCTCGAAGTCCATGCCAAGAAATGCCATGTCTGTGTATAAAACTTTCATTGCTGCTTTAATCGTCATTATAATTTGCTCCATACTTTGTGACTGGTAATGTCCCACTTCTCGGTCACAGGAAGTCCGGTATCATCCTCGTCGACAACGACGTATGCGACAGTTTTGAGGACACGGGCATAACGGTATCCGTCCAGTGTCCAGAGTTTGTGGGGAAAGTCTTGAGCAAACTGGTCCCACTTTGGGTCCCAACCAGACTCAATGTCAGTGTTGGGTGAGTACTCATGGGTCTTGCCCACTGATCGCTCAGTAAACCGCCCTATGGTGCTTTGGTAGTTTTCCATCGTTGCTAAACCCATATTACTTTCTCCTCAAGTCAGACACTATTATCTCGCAATAACGGTCCAAAGACAAACGTAATAAAGTGAAGCAAATCAATGACTTACAGGGGTTCCGATCTTGACACAGGAGATGATGAAGTGCCAGTCGCCTGAGTCGATGTTAGGGTCGGTGAGGATAAGGCATCCTTCGCCCAGATAGGATTCTGGTATGGATTCCGCAAGTTTCTCCATCAGTTTGAAACTACCGTGGATGGTGTGCGTATCGCCTTTGGTGTGGATGCTGTAATCAGACATCTTATACCTTCTTTCTGTTGACTGTAGTTTGTCCGTCACGAGGAGTCGATTCTTCTGCCATCGCAGAACGACCTTCTCTACACTTCTTAAGACGGGTCTTTTCGAGGGATTTGTCAGATTCTAAGACTTTCTTGATTGCCTCAAACTCTTTTGTCCTCTTCACCCCATGGGAGTGCGACCGGAGTTTACCGCAAACGATCTCATACAGTTCATACTTCTGCCCTTTGTCGAGGTCTTTCACGAGACTTCGGGCGTCGCCGATGTAGTTTCTTTCGTCGTTATCTCTTGCTTCTCTTCGAGTATATGTCATCTATATCTCCTCAACTCAGACACTATTATGTCGCATCAGGGAAGCAAAGACAAAGATAATAAACTCGAACAAAATCAATAACTTACAGTGACGTGACAACTCTACAGTTTTCTGGGAGGGTAGTCTTGGCGTTTGGGTGCTTGTGGTACAGCACGAACTCGGTGTTCTTGAACTCGTTGAAGATACCTGTCCAGATCGGACGCCAAATATCGAGGAGTCTGTGACTGTTGGTTCCGCTTCGGTCTGAACTCAGAACAACGTCAGTGTATGAACGCATGTTGTGATCAAAGATCGAATCAAACCCGTACATGTGGATCTCGTCAGGTTGGTGCTTGACCGCCGCATAGTGGGTCGCCATATGACCACAGTTGAAGTTAGTTGCCGCTTGAGCGGATTGCACTCCAGCATACTTCGGGACAGTCTGGTAGAACTCACGGATGTGTCCGGAGTGCTTCATGAAGAATCCTGGTTGTTGGTCGCACCAGATGCGAGGACGGTTGCCCAGAACCCAGAAATAGTGGTCGAGGTTTACCGAACCTTCTTTGAGCGCCATCATCATCTTGAAGTCTACCATCACGCATGCATATACGTTTTGTACTTCAAAGGGAGGAGCGTTACAAATTACAAGTTTGCCATCGCGGGAGGAACCGTCACGGACGCCCTCTGGCATCATCTGTGCCATGTCGCCGTTGCCAAGGATGTGTACTTTCTTAGTCATGATACCATTTGCTTTTGGATTTCGAGATTACCTTTCTGTCCCGTCCAGTGCATGATGACTGGGTTCTTCGGTACAGTGTTATCAATTAAGTCAAGTCGCAGGACATTGTACTTGTGGGGTGCCTCTGCGACTGTACTTATACGACGCATGATATCTCCGTTGATATAACCGTGCAGTGCCTCTTGGTCACCGACGTAGTTGCCCCTTGCCGCTTCGTTCTTCCAAGTGGTAAGCATCGGGGTAATGCCCTCAACTGCGACCACTCCAGAGTTGTACCAGTCCCCGAGTTCGGGTCTGCGCATAGACCAAGGATTATCCTTAACCATCGTTAGTTTGCCCTTCTCGGTGTATCGGAAGATCGAGGAGGGATCAGAGAGCACCTGACAGTCGGTGTCTAACCAACAGACTGCCTCGTACATTCCGGAGTAATGTTCAAGGGCATTTATCTTAGAGAACCAACCCTTGCGCGGAGTCTTGATGACATTCTCGGCAAACGGGGCAATCAGGTTCAGTGCGTCTTCGGTCATACCAAAGTCAGCAAAGAGGAGTGGGAGGTTGCAGTGTTTTTGGTAATTCTTTATGAACCAAGGTAGTTGCCATTCAGTGTTTGAATCACAACCTGTGAGGAATGCTTTCATAACAATTCGTAACTCTCGCCGTAATTATGTTTTGCCAAGCAACCTTGAACTTTCTGGATTGAAGAGAAGGAGTCCCGTGCCTCAACTGGCCATGGGTAATATTCTTCGATACCTGAGAAGTTCTTGTTGCTGATGAAGACATCGGTCGGAGAACCGCACTCTTGTGCCTTCTGAATTAATTGTTTTGCGCCAGCAGGAGTAACGCCGTATGCGTGAGCACCTGGAAGGTACTGCTTAGAGATTAACGGATTAACTCCGAGAGTGGGTGGTGTAATCCACTTCCCGTATGACGGTTTGCCGTAATTAATTATAGTTGAGAAAGGTGCGGTTGGAATTGGATCGGTGAAGTAAGCATCGTGTTCAAGTACAACCAGAGTCTCGTTATTCTCTACTGATTGTTCCCAAAGTCGGAAGTGGGAGGTAAAGGCAGCGACGCAGTTATCGAAACGAGAATAGACTTCTTGAAACCCTTGGACACCTACACCCTTTGTTGCTAGGTAGTCCGAGGGGTTGTCTGCTGGAGTGGAGGCGGTGAATCGTTGTGCATTAAACCCAACCCTTCCCGCCGATTTAATGCACCTCTCTGCGCATTGGACGGACTGCTCCATTGAAGTTATCGTTATCACATAACCTTTCATCATATACTCGTCGTGGTAGATTCACCCTTTTGTACGTCAGTGTAATAAGGGTACACTACTTTCAGTTCTGGAAATAACTGTCGACACATTATCGCATCATTTGGCCACATACCTATGCGGCGCACCTCATCCAACAACTTCTTGGCAAAGGCAGGTTTGATAATGTAAGCACTGTTGCCAGCGATCCCCATCGGTAAAGGTGGTTCTGTCGGTTCGTCGATGATGGGTACTCGGTTAATCCCGTCCCCACACGCTGCGACTTTTGCATGGAACAATTGTCCCTTGCGAGTATTGCCTCTCGGGTCATTTAACCCGACAGCACCCCAACTGTTGTCATCAAGATCCGAAGTATCGAAGTCTCTGATGAATCTTGCATCGTGCTCGAGGACGACAATCGTCTTTCCCTCATCAGCACATAATTTCCATAAACGGAAGTGACTCAATGCGCATGCCACGACCCTCTTCTGGTCGACTGCTTGATACATACGCTTATATAGTCCAGTCTGCATATCGATGCCTTCACCGAAGTGCGACTGTGGCCAGGTCCATTGGACTAACTCGCCAAACGTTTCCATTGTGTCCTTGTATATAGTATTTGGTTCACTTGCAGGAAATATCCAAGGGGATAGGTCAGAGCAATGCCTTTCCATAGAATCCATACAGACTTGAGATCTTGCACGAGAATCTTCGGTATTAATTGTAATGATGTGTGCATCAACCATGGGAGGTTCTCAAATTTCTACTATTAAACCGCACCGGAGATGGGTTACAGTATTCCAACTTCACGTTCATATCGTTAATTATGTAGTCACTTTGCTCAAGACCCCTTTCTTCGACCGCGTCCAACATCTTAGTCGCACCTTGTGGGGTAATGGCATATGCTGCTGTTCCTGCGATCATCATCGACCCCTTGTATGGGGAATTGGGAACTTTACATGTCAGAGGATAATTATGCGGCAATTCGTTCACAGAGTCAAGTAGTGCGTCCAATTTAAAGTTCTTGAACTTACCCTTGAGTGCACCAAAGTCAAACGCGAACTCAAGGTTGAGGATCAACACATCACGGAACTCCCATGCCTGCGGTGCGCTGAACGCAATTGCGTCGTGCTCGATAAATGCTTGGGTCTCGCCTGATGCCACCACCCTTTCCCAGAACTCAACGTGGTTCGTCACGCATGCCCTTTTGGTAGCAAACTTCTTATTGTCTTCAGCAGAGAACCCAGAGAGACGACCACCTGCCATTATCTTGTGATCTCCTCGATAAGTCTTAGGTGTTATCCCTTCGACCATCTCAACTGTCCAACCATTACGTTCGAAACTCTCACGTGCACTGGAAGACTGTTCAACAGAACCAGCGTGGTCAGGCAGATAAATTAAATTACATTTCATTTAGTGGACTCACGGTCCTCGCGGGTGCGCAGTTTTTCTTCGATGACCGAGGCACGTTCTTGTTCCCACCAGTTGTCGTCGTAGTTGTTTTTATACTGGCGCAGTTTGGCATCCATCTTCTTTGCCATACCGTATGCTTCTTCCAACCGATCCAGGACTTCTTCCCGACGTTCGGTAGTCAAGTCTTCGAACAGGATGTCATACATCTCGCGATGGATCTCGCAGATAGTGCGACCGAACTTTGGGTTGTAGTGAGCGTTGCTTATCTCTCCACTGCCCTTACCTTTGCTCATACACGAACCACAAACTGGTTCTTGCCGTATTGCTCAAGGGTGAGACCGTTCTCTTCTGCCCATTGGTTTGCTGCTTTCTTGACTCCGCCCTTGTCTCCAGGTCGACCCCACTTGTAGTCGTCACCGATGATCAGACCTCCGGACTTAACTGCCTTCAACGCATTACAAAGGTCGGTGTATGCTCCAGTGTAGGAGTGGTCTCCGTCAACATAGATCCAGTCAAGGAAAGGTGCGTCGAATTTAGCAAACCATTCGGTCGCAGTCTCACGACAAATCTCTACTCGTGCGTCCTTACCAAACTCTTTCTCGACCTTTGCGTGGACGTCATCGTAGTATATGTCGAATGCCTTCGCTGTTGGTTTGCCTGTCAACTTACTGTAGTTGTTCAGGTACTTGTCGTAATCGAAAGTCTCGTCCTTCGCTTCGAGTGCTTCGTCGTATCCACGAACTGCCCACGGGTCAACAAGGTAGAGTTTGCTGGGATCTTTTTGTAGGAACTGTCGAGAAGAACTCCCCATCCATACGCCGATCTCGGCACCAACACTTCCCTTCTCGATCAAGTCCATGATATTATGCGAGTCGGTATTCTTAGGTGATCCCATCATTACTTCATTCCTCCGTTCCAGTAGTTTCTTTGTGCACCGGTATCGAAGTCGTAACCCCACATATCGATGTCTGCTTTGTACCAGTCGGCAACGATCTGAATCGTGCGGTCATCGTACAAGTCCATGTAAGTGCCTTCGTTAAGTCCGGTCACGTTACGTGCCTGAGTCATCTTAGGGATGTTGAAATATTTTTCTAGGTCGGCGTCGAGATTCTCGAACCGTATAATGTCGCACTTCAAGTTGCCGTTCTCGTCACACGTGTGATCGACAGCAGGATACCAACCTTTGATTGCACGGTGCCAGTTGTATGGCACTCCACCCCAGACGTGACGCTCTTCCAGAAACTCTTCGAAAGAGTCACAGTTGGTCACCATACCGTCTGCCTTCTTCTCTACAAACTTGACCTTGCGGGCAAAGAAGTATCGAGACACGACACGATCCCAAGGGTTGCGGGCAACAGCAAAGCAGTCATATGCTTGGTACTGCCAGTTGAGGTCTCGCCAGCGAGCATGCTCGTAACCGTGATGGTCACCCTGCTTTGCCATCTGCTCTTCGAGTGCCTTGGTGTACTCCGGACTCTTGTGCGTCTGAGGCACCGCAGGAATAATCTTACCCCGTAGTACATCACTGCGACGGATAGTCATACCCGCACACTTTGGGATATGAACAAACATCTTGGGGTCAAACATTAATCTGCTCCATCAGAGAATCGACGTTCTCTCCATTCTCTGGTAATTTATCTTTCAAGTAGAAGTGTACAAAGTCGCATTCGTTTATGTTGTCTCCCCACAGTGACCCGTACAGACCGTTGTACTTCCAGTCGAGGTGCTTCACTGGGATCCGGTCTTTCTTCAACCAGTAGTTGAGCAGGGTCTGGTCAGTTGACCACTTGTAGACGCCCACTCCATCCAACATATCTTGGAACTCGGGTCGGAACAGGAACTCTCGTGGAGATTGTCCTCGCAGGAAAGGTTTTATAACTGCCGAGTTGAGAACCATCATTCCCATGTTGAAGAACTCAAGTCCGCAAGCATCGTGGTATCTCCATCCCTTCATCCTTGACGCGACTTGGGAGTATTGCATATGAGAGTACTGCTTAATCTTGTGCATATGTTGCCCGTTGATCGGCATGTCGCATTCGCACACACCACCGAACCCATACTCTGACGGGAGGTCTTCGAAGATATTGCTTGCTGTTGGTCGAATGTAGATGTCTGCGTCGAGGATAAGGATTTGATCGTACTCGTCCATCATCTCAAAAGCATTTTCTTTTTCAAAGATGGGCAGGTAACCCAACTTCTTCCAACCACCGCACTTACCCTCGCGGTCAGTACGGAACACATCTGGGACGATGCGGAGTTTGGGTTGCCTCTGAACTATATGGTCTGCCCCAATCTTCTCAGCGTAGTCTGCTGCTGACTGGATGCAATGCTCATAGAGGTTGGACTGAGGTCCAACCGCGACTTGGTATATTAAACGCCTCATACCTTATCTATAGCATTCATTAACTCTTCGATACACTCGCCGTTTTGCGGGAGTTTGTGTCGCATGAAGAAGTGCACAAAGTGTGCCTCTGAGATCTTACCTTGCTCCAGTGCGGAGAACAATGCATTGAATTTCCAGTCGACTGCCTCGACGTCAAGGTTATCTTTCTTCATCCAATAGTTGAGCATGATCTGGTCGGTCTGCCAACGGAACGGTCCAATGCCGTCAATGAAGTCTTGGAAGTCAGGTCGTGCCATGAACTGCTTTGGAGTCATACCCTTGAGATGGTCTAACATCTTATCACAGTTGTAGACGATCATGCCAGAGTTGAAGAACTTTCCACCGTTCGGGTGGTCGAAGTCCCAGTCGTATGGTTTACACACGGTGTTGGTCAACTGCTCGCGCGAGTACTTTATGATCTGTCTTTGGTATCTTTCGTTTACTGGGAGATCCCGCTCAAACTGAGCACCGAAATGGCAATCGGTAGAGATGGTATCGAATACGTTAGGACTTCCAGGTTTGATATAAATGTCTGCGTCAATAACTGCAACTTGGTCATAGTCTTTAAACGTCGCAAAGACGTTCTCCTTTTCAAAGATTGGAAGGAAACCGCCATACTTTTCATACGACTCTTTCGAGCGTTGTCCAGTAAACGGATCTGGTTTTACCCAGAGAAGAGGTTGCTTCTGAATTAGATGATCGGCACCGATTGATACCGCGTAGTCGTTGACCGACTGGATACAGTGCTTGTAGAGTTTAGACTGGGGTCCAACTGCTACTTGGAATATTGCTCGCTTCATACATTATGTTCCGCTGAAGTGCCAACCTGATAGTTGACGATTTGGAAACAGGATGCGTTCTTGACATGGTAGTCGTTGAACTCTGCTTCTGTTTGCTTCAGATTCAATTTGACGGTCTGATGGATATGTCCATCCACGTTCTCGTCAATGGGTTTTGCGAGTGCCCAATCCTTGAGAATACTCGCACTCTGTCTAGTTATATAGTACCCGCTTCCAGGGGAGATAGTTTCCTTCACTCCTTGCCATGCCTGTTCGTTGCGAGGGAATAACGAGAACAGTCCCCAGTGACTGTCAAACTCAGGAAGTTTTTTGTACGGGTAGGTGTCGTGTTCGATGACGTAGGTGGGTTCTTTGATTGACTCCCACAAACGGAAGTGACTGTACCAGATGGCGAGTTCGATTTGGGTAAACTGATTGCCGTTGAACTTTCGTTCGGAGAAGGTGAGTTCGTCACCAAGAGTTTCGGGAGTGGTGGCGTCGAATTTCTCAACGTCGTATCCCATTGATCTCCAACGAGATATGCAAATAGCAGAGTAATAGTCAGATCGACGATCGCCTCTGACAGCGATCATTCTAATCTTCGCCATCACCCTTGCTTCTTGTATACAAACCGAACCACGCTGCTCCTGCTCCGACAACTACAGAGATCAAACCAGATTGCTCGAGGGTGGGTGCGTCAAGTTGCATGAACCACATGGTGGTGTAGTACAACAGGAACATGTAGACGGTGATGAACGCTCGAGGGAAGATACGCCATGCGTCTAGAGTATGTGCGAAGTGAATCCACTTCTGCCATGGGTTGATCGCGGAGACTTGCTCTAAGTCTCTGATCCTGTCCTTTAGATCTGCATTCTCTTTGATGAGATCCATGAACTTACTGAGGTCGATCTCAACCTCATTGCGATCGAAATCTCCTACAAACTTTTCTCGTTCATTCACCGACCAACTCCATGCGAGTGGCAAGTCGCTCTGCTCTCTTGGTCACCTGTCGGTACCACTTAGAGTCACGCATTTCCACTGCTGCTTCCGCCCAGTCCGATGCCTCGATAGCAGCAATCGTATTCTTGAACTTGCCGAGTCGGGTACGTCCGAGGTTGAAGCACATGTTGACTAATATCGCCTTGACTTCTCCTGGAAGGTCATACCAACCTTCGAACAATGCCTTACAGTCGACCATCACATCGTGCAGATCAAGGTCGAATGCTTCTTCAACCCGCTCTCTGCTGACTGGTGTGCCGATCTCTTGACCGTGCTCTGGGTCGTCTTCTCTGATGAGATGACCCACACCAAAGGTTGGGTGGTCGAGTGGACAAAGATAGATCTCATAGACAATGCCTTCGTCACGCTCAATGTCGTGCCGGACTCTTGCCATGTTTAAACTGGTGCAGGTCATTTCTCGATCAACTCCTTTGCGAAGTATTGATCCTTCAGGTGACTGTCGTAGCAGTGATCTTCTTCCCAGAAGAATAACTTATTGACACCCAAGTATGCCTTGCCCCAGTAAGGGTTGTCCTTGTTGCGGTAGCATCTTGCGGAGATTGTTTCGTCTGGGTTGCCGTACAGGAGTAAGGCATTACCGATCTGCGAAATGAGAACGAATAATCTGAGGAACCACCCCATAATGTATTCAATTATAATCATCAATTTTCTCTTAAAAGCATTTCCTTCGTCATTATATAGTCCCGCACGAAGTCCGACCTAATGATGTCCTTCCATCCAAACTCAACGATAGAGAAGTTCTTCATCACTTCGATGATTCGCAGGAACTCATTGATGCCTGCCTTGTCCGATGTCTTGGTGAAGTCTGACTGGTAGAAGTCGCCGCTGAACATGATCCTTGTGTCCAGTCCCACTCGAGTAATCACGGAGTCAAGTTCGTGGAAGGTCAAGTTCTGCATCTCGTCGACAATGATGATTGCGTTGTCAAAGGTAGTGCCTCGAACGTAGGAGGTAGAGTAAAACTCAACTGCCTTCTGCTCAACCAAAGTTTGGTACGCTCCGGTCACGTCGAACAGGTCGTCACAAATACTCATGTATGGTGTGATGAACGGTAGGAGTTTTTCTTCTGCTGACCCTGGAAGGAAACCGATGTCTCTTGTTGGAACTATAGAACGAACAAGAATAATCTTTTCCCAAGGTGTGCTCTTGTCAAGGACTTCACCTAATGCCAGATATAAAGCAGTAAACGTCTTACCTGTTCCTGCTGATCCGTTGAGTACAAGGTTGTGTCCTTCTGCCCACTCTTGTCTTGCAAGCACTTGGTTCTCGGTGAGTGGATCGAACGTGTGTAAGTCTTCTATTCTCAGTTTTCTCTGAGTGTGTTGCTTGCTACGTTGTTGCATCATCAAACCTTTATGGTGTTACCGCGACCAGAATATCTCTTTGTTTGACGCAGGACATCTTTCCATCCTTCGCTTGTTGTACTTAGTGTTCCATTTACATGGGTTACGAGTGATGCTGTTCCTGTATGAAACTGTTCCCACTCGCCTGTCTCACACATCTCTTTCATAGAGGTATAAGAACAAATTACTTCTTTCTCTTCACCGGTCTCAGTGTTTCTGAGGTCATACGTCGGCATCTGGGTCTACTCCAATTAATGGTACAGAGGTATCTATAGATAATACAGACTCCCTCTCTATCATACCAATTATCTGTTTTGTAAGGTTAAGGTCTAACTCTAAGAAACTAATCTTATGTTGTATTTCTCTAAGTTGTTCCTGATAATACTGTAATTCCTTCTCCTTGATTACCTTGCTCTCGATAACCTCAGTCAAAGAAATAATCTTACTCTCTTCTTTCATCATAGTCTCCTAGGCAGGAGTATTCACTCTCCGCAGACGATGTTCTTTATTATAAGCATATGGAGTCAATCGTCAACAGTTAATTGACAAAAAGATAAAATAATTGAAGAGGGGAGTAGAGAGAGGTGACGATACTCCCATCTTGCGATGGGAGCACGAGATATGATCACCTTCCTTATTGATTAGTTACCGTGAGGGAGTCTTGGAGTTCCGAGATATAATTGTCTAGATAGACTCTCTTCTTCTCCACCTTATGTGCGAGGGATTGCTTTCCCTTCTTATTGAGTTTGTGGATATAATTATCCAACTCTGCACTATCCTTTCGTAAACGTTCTAGTTGATTGGTGCTTACCATAGGCGACTCCTAATGTGTCGGTTTGTTAAGTCAAAATTAGAACATAAAGTAGGTACTTCTCACGGTTTTATCAGTTAGGCATTATCTCCTGTCTGAACTCTTCTACTTACTCAGACGCCGGAAGCAGGTTAGGAACTGCCTCACGAACGACCTTTTCAGTCAACCCTTTTGCTGAGGTTTTCTTTGCAACCATATCAATAAGGACTTCTGCGTCCTGTGGGTGCACTGATTCCAAGATACCGATGAACATTGTCTCACGCTTCAACTCTTGAAGGTGATCTGCTTTTAGACCTTTGACGAAGTATGTCAGTTGCTTGTGTGCTCTGTGCCAAGTCGATGGGTATGAGTGTTCTTGGGCAGAGTCAAAAGGCGGTCGACCTTCGGGTAGTAAGAATTGAACACGTGAATCAAACACGCATCGCAGGTAGTCTGCGAAGGAAGGGTACTTTGTGGCAAATTCTCTCACAAGCGTAATCTTATCCTTTCTTGCCTTCTCTTTCGAGATCTTTTCTAGCAGTTCGAATAATTCAACCCTTTTGGATTGACCTTTCTGGTTCTCGGTAATCATAATAAAATTCCTCAGTCGATAGTATTATATAGGAAAGGCAATAATGTCACTTATTTTCGGACAGGTGACTTCTTGAAATGCGACAGTTGATGATACCGTTGTAGTAGTCGTCCCTTATCAGGACTTCACGGTCAAACTGTTCCTTAGTCTCATAGTAAGAACAATCACCTTTAGTCTTGCACAGACGCAGGATCTCTCGGTCGAACGCTTGCTCGCCGTGTTCTTCTAGGAGTGCTTGTACGGTAGTGGAACTACCATGGTAGGTCTGCCAGTCAGACTCTACTCGCGTATGCTTTCTACGCTTTCGAGTCTTTGTTACTGGTAGAGTCTTCTTCCGATGGAAGAATTTCTTGCCGACATACTTCATGCCTGTCGACCTTTCGGTGATGACGTATATGAACCCAACCCACTCGGATAGGTCTTCATACGCAGGAGAGAATGCCTCTCCCTTATATGTCCAATTCACGCTTCTACTGGAACGCCGCACATTGGACAAAAGCAGGGTGCTTCGTCCACGTCTACAACGATCACTTCCGTATGTGTTTCGCACATCTCGCATGCGATGTCAAATACTTGTTCTGTCATTACCATTATCCAATTAGTCTTGGATCTACTTAGGAAGCAGAACCCCACACCTCATTCCAGTCGCCGCTCATGGCACCACGTGCGTAGTCGGTAGATCGGTTCTCGAAGAAGTTTGTATGGGTAGGTGCGTTGATCATTTCCTCAACCCAGAGCAAAGGATTCTTCTTAACTTTGAAGATGCCCTTCATACCCAGAGAGATTAGTCGTCGATCGCAGATGTATCGGATGTATGTCTTCACCTGCGCAGCGGTCAGGTCTTGCATTGGACCCATTGCAAATGCGAGGTCGATGAACTTGTCTTCCAACTCTACCATCTTCTCAGCGATGACGTAGATTTGGGATTTGAGTTCGTCGTTCCAGATCTCGAGGTTCTCTTCAACGTAGGTGCGAAACAACTTGATCATTGACTCAGCGTGCATGGTCTCGTCGACGATGGACCAAGTTACGATCTGACCCATGCCCTTCATCTTGCCGTGACGCGGGAAGTTAAGTAGCATGATGAAAGAGGAGAACAACTGCATGCCTTCGGTGAACGCGGAGAACGCAGCAATGTTAGTCGCGACCGACTCCTTCGTCCCGTTGCTCTTAGAGAGGTTCATGAAGTAGTCGTGCTTCTCTGCCATTGCCTCATACTCAAAGAACTCATTGTATGTCGACTCGGGCATGCCCAGAGTTTCGATCAAGTGCGAGTATGCCGCCACGTGTAGTGCTTCTCGTGCACAGAAACCCGACAACATCATGCGGACTTCTGGTTGCTTGAAGTATGGGAGATAGTTGTCAACATAACCGCCAGCAACGTCGATGTCGCCCTGCGTGAAGAATCGGAAGATGTTTGTGAGGAACCCTTTCTCTTCGCCAGAAAGTTTTCTCTGCCAGTCCTTGACGTCTTCTGCCATAGGGACTTCAGTATGTAACCAATGGGATTGTTCGTGCTTCAACCACGCCTCATATGCCCAAGGATAGTTGAATGGTTTAAAATATTCTCGTTCGTCTGTTAGTTTGAAATTTGCCATTTCTTTACCTTATCTAAACCATGTGACGAGAACAGTCCGTTGCCCCTCATGCACTAAAGATACACCGTGAGAGAGGTCATTACCGTAGACCAAACTCTCACCAACCTCCATAGGAAGGACATCCAAAATCATTTCCTGTCCGTATGGTGGTTTCTCGTTTTCGTTGTCGTTCCTGCTGCACTTCATTGTTGCCGGTCTGCCACCTTCACGTGCCTTGTACTCATGACGAACAATCGCATCTCCACCCAAGAGGTTTTCACTCTCGATAAGAGTCACGATAGTCATAGATGATTCGTGATCTTGATGCACCCTAGTGAAAGCGCCAGGGATATATTTCAGATAGTAAAACCCAACACAGTCGGGTTTACCTGAATAGTCTCGTAGTTTCTTCGCAAACCCCAACCCTTCGTGTCCCATCACATCGTGTCTCTGGAGGTCGAACAGGTTGTAGTCTTGATACACGTCTTCCCACTTGACTCCCGAACAATAGTCTATCGCTTCTGTCAGGTCTTCTGGTGAGAGGATTATTTCTTTGATGTAGTTTTTCATTTACCCTTCGCAGGCGATACACTCTTCGTCGTTCACGAGTGCACTCATATCAAGTTCTTTAATCACCTGTCGTTCGATGCGAGCAGATACTTTATCTGCCTTGCCGAGTTTCTCTGAACGACAGTAGTATAATGTCTTCACACCTTTCTTCCATGCGAGGAAGTGGACTGCGTGAAGATACTTAATGTTCACGTCAGGTCGGAAGAACAAGTTTAATGACTGCGATTGGTCGATAAAGTTCTGCCTATCAGCGGCATGCTCTACAACCCAACGTTGGTCGATCTCCATTGAAGTCTTGAAGACTTCTTTCTCTTCCGGTGTCAGAAAACGGAGATGCTGACAGGAACCGTCGTTTGCGATAATGCTGGACCAGATCTCGTCATAGTCCTGTTTGGTTTCGCCCGACTCAATCTTACTTAGGATAAGTCCGTCGAGGTACTTGTTCTTGTTAAGGAAGGCACCGGATAGAGTGTCCTGACGGTAAGCGTTTGCACGCCATGGTTCAACGGATGGCGAGGTATTCCCCATGATGATGGAAGAACTTGCATTTGGAGCAATTGCCATGACATGACTAAAACGACGACCTGTGCCCTTCGCATCTGGTGCTTCACCTCTTTCCTTTCCGAGTTCTAAGTTTGCTTCGTCGAGTTTCCTGCGGATCAGCGAGAACACTCGGTTGTTTGTAACTTTCGCCATCGCACATTCGAATGGCAGATCTTTCTTTTGTAGGTACGCATGGAACCCAAGTGCCCCGATGCCGATCGATCTCTCACGAGTAGCGGAGAACTTGGCACGTGATACTGCGTCTGGTGCGTTGTCGATGAAAAACTGTAGCACGTTGTCCAGCATCTCTGCCATGTCACGGAGGAACAACTCGTTCTTACTCCATGCGTCATAGTGCTCAAGGTTCACCGAGGACAGACAACAAACAGCGGTGCGCTCTTCGTTAGTTGGCAGGATGATTTCCGAGCAGAGGTTGGACTGGTGAATCTTCAGACCGAGTTTCTTTTGGAACTCTGGCATCGCACGGTTGCTGGTGTCGATGAAGTGTAGGTATGGTTCTCCTGTCTCCATGCGCAATTCTAGAATCTTCTGCCACAGAGACCTTGCCGAAACAGTTTCACGCACTTCCCCTGAGTGTGGGTCGCACAGGTTGAATCCGTCGTCTGCGTCAGAGTCTTGCATACAACGTTCAACCAACTCCATGAATCGGTCGCTGATGTTGATGCCGTGGTGAAGGTTCAGGCAACGACGGTTTGGATCACCAGTCGGTTTGCGCATCTCGAGAAACTCGATAATGTCTGGGTGGGAGATGTCGAGGTATGCTGCGTATGACCCACGACGAGTCTTACCTTGACGGTATGCCAAAGAGGACGCGTCATATGTCTTGAGGTGTGGGATAACTCCGGTGGACTTTTCATCCGACGAGCGGATACCGAACCCGACACCTACACCGCCTCCCATCATGGACAACCAGTTAGTTTCGGACAGGTTGCTTACCAGACCTTCAGCAGTGTCTTCGATGAAGTTGAGGAAACAAGAGATCGGCATGCCTTTACTCGTTCGACCGTATGCGAGGATAGGTGTCGAGTAAGACAGCCAGTGCTTGGATGCGTAGTCGTAGAGGCGTTGTGCGTGTTCTGGGGTAGAACCAAACTTAGAAGATACGAAAGCAAATCGTTGTTGCGGAGACTCTTCGTCATCACGCATATAACTTTCTTTTAATCTTTGAATACCTAGTTCGTCAAATAGGTCATCACGGGAGAGGTCAATTTCGATCCCAAGGTATTCTTGTTTTGCCATTATCTTTATCTCATTTGTTTCGGGGTTGGAGTATTATATAGGAATCAGAGATGTGACTTTTTTACTATTTCTCGATACGTCGCATCTTTCCCATAATTTCGATGAATCGACGACTGACCGGACGACGTTTCTTCTTTGGTGCCATGTTGGCAGTGTCTGCTGGAATACCGGCATCAGCAGTTGTTGTCATTTCTTCTTTGACGGCAAACTCTTTGAACGTTTTCATCGTCTGAGTTCTCCTACAGCGACATAGACTTCTTGGTTTGTTGGGATGTGAACTGCCTCGAAGATGTCCTGACCGAGGATATTGTCTACAGGATATGCGTCGGACGAGACCCTGATCTTGTCTCCTGCCTTACAGATTTCCTCGCAGGTAGAGTTTACCATCTTAGGATTCGCTAGAGAGTAGATTCCTGGAGATAGCATCCCGTCCTTTGCGCAGAACCACTGGGATCCTTCCGTCAGACTCTCGAGAGGGTCCAGAGCACACGCCTCGTTAATCTTCTCAACAGAGGAGTCCGATAGTGTTAGGGTTTCTTTTATGAGGAAGAGAGCGGACGCATAGGAAGCCAGTTTGCTTGAACCACCTGGAACCTTTGCGAGTAATTTCTTGAGATTGAAGACCATACGGTGGAACGAGTTGTAGGCAGATTTCTCGTCGGTGGTTTCTGCCTTCTTTAACTTCTTACCGTCTTTGTCGATTAGACCTAACTTGAAAGCAGTGGTGTCTTCGAACTTGGTCGTCAGCAAACGCAGGAAGCGTAGCGTGTAGACGAGGTCTCCAGTTTTCGACAATATGCCCATTAGATGCTTTCCAGTTTCTGGACCACCCATGGGTCCACTTCAATGTTTGTGAGGTCTCCCTCTCTAATTGCTTTCAGATATATCAAGAAGGGTTTGATTACAGATAAGTCGTCGCCCCCGATCTTAAACATAATCATCAATATTCCAGGTTCGTTACCAAAGACGTTGAGGAGAATGGTGATGTGGTTTAGGATCAACCTCTCACATAGTTCCCCGCCTCGGGTGTACCTGTTCACTAATCGCTTGATGTACTTAAAACGATTGAGTTCTTCGTAGAACTCTTCCGCATCTATGGCACGAGGACTGTAATAGTTCTTCGCAGCATAGATGAGAAAGTTGTCTTCATTAATTTCGTTTATCATACCATTATATAGGTTAATGGTTAAGTGTCGAAATTACTTAATCGCTTCCTTCAAGTCAACGATCATATTTGCTTTGGTCTTGCGACGGTCGAGTTCGACACCGACAGTACGTCCAAACTCGTCCAACTTGACCTTGGTCATCTTGGTTAGTTGTGCGTCTGACGGAAGTTCGAATACAACTTCTACTTCAGGTAGTGTCACTTCAACATCAACAGTTGCTGGTGCTTCGACTTTGCGACCCATCCAGAACCAAACTCCGATTGCTGCTGCAATCGTACCGATTACTATCACTTCAACCATAATATAAACTCCTAAGTTGGTATGGTCTTACTTAAATGTAAGGGGACTTTCGATCCCCGTTACGGGTTACTTAGGTTCGCAGTTTATCGCTTACCTTTATTCGTATCAGTCGCAGGCACTTTAACATACTTGCCTTTGATCTTATCTTGAGCGTAGTTAGAACCCTTGCTGCGCTTATTGAAGTTCGCAGTTGAAGCAGCAGATGGTCTCTTAGGGTTCTTTGGATCCCTGTTGTCAATCTTGCCCATGTGAGCAGTTTGCTGAGAGTCTGACTTCTTCTTGTAACGACGTAGAAGGTTCTTTGACAGTTCGTCTAGTTGCTCTTCTTCGGCAACCTCTTCACTTACTTTTTTTTTGAGTCGCCGTTTGCAAGTTGGTCGCCACTACGAGCAGGTGCTTGCTTGATTCCGTCAGCAACTTTCTGAACGTCTTTGTGACCTTGCTCTTCTTTATCTTCAATGTCTTTCTCGGACTTCTTGTGCATGTCCATGAATTCTTTTGACTTTGGAGACTCTTTGTCGGCAATGCCTTCGCCTTCAGTAGCTCCTTTGGTTTGCTTCTCTTTGCTCTCACCCATCAAGACCTCAGCAACCGCTGCAAGGAGAGTATCTTCGCAGGCAGTCTTAGAATCTTTCTTGTCGCCTTTACGTGCAGGTGCTTGCTTGACTGGATCAGCAGGTGCTTCTTCTTTGTTCAGCGCCTTCATGTCTTCGTCATCGATGTCACCATCGTTGTCTTTGTCAAAGTGCTTCTTCTGCTTCGCGGAGAGTTTCTTCTCCTGTACTTCTTGGAATGCTTTCCAAGTTGCTTCGATAGACTTGAGGTCCATTGTTCTTACTCCTGGTCGGATGAGTCGGTTTTATTAGTTTTATTTATACCTTCTTGAACTCTCGTTTCATAATAAACGATAATGCCTTGCTGTGCCTCAATATATCGGCGCAACTCAGCGAGATTCAAGGAGAGGTTTTCGTAGTGCGGGACGGAGATGGCAAAGAACACCGTGTCTCCAGTCTTGTCTTGGTATTCTGCTAGGAATTCTTCGACGTTGTCAGAAGTGACCACGTACCACTCGACGCCGTGAAGGTCGACTGCTTCTGGTCTTTCCTTAACTGGGATTTCTTTTGGAACGTATACGATACGCTCTTGGATTTCTGGTACTGTCGTACACCCGCTAATTACGAGTAATAGACTCCAGATCATCAAACACTTTTGCGGTGCCATCGTTAATTCTCTTCTCAATCAATCCAGGTTTAGCGGTTGCCAAACGGGTCAGGTCGTGCTTTCTATAAATTCGGATAAGTTCTTCGCGGGAGTCTTCTGACCTTTGAAGTGCTTCGTTCAGCACGACTATTGCTGCCTGTTCGTTTGTAATGTCTTGGCGCAACTGTCGGACAGTCTCTTTGTTTTGTTCTGCGATTGATTCGAGTAATGCATTGTTCGCGGTCAGTTCCTCTATCTTAGCGTCAGTAGAGGTCACATAAAACCAAGCACCGCCTGCCACCGAGGCAAGCAGTGCTCCCATAATCAATATTCTTTCAATTCCAAACATACTATTACTTAGACATCTTACGAAGTGCCTTCGTCAGTTGAACGTTGAACATACGCTTGTCACGTGGTTTCTGGATAGTGTCGTGCTTCTTCAGAAGAGCATCGATCTTTGCCTTTGGCAAGTTGACAGTCTTACCAGCAGGGGAAACAAGGATGTCGAAGGTGTTTGGAGATAAAGCGTCCTGGGCCTTGCGAAGTTGCATAATGATGTTACGGTCTGCTGGGTCGCCGGAACCAGTGTGGGTCTTGCCCTTTGAGGTCTTAGAGACTTTCTTTGGTTCTGCTTTCTTAGCAGCACGTGCACCGCGCAGTTCGTCTTGCGCCTTTGCCTTCAACTTGCGCAGTTCGACAGAGGAACGTGGCAGTTGACCGCCCCCGAGTTCCTTCATCTTGTCAAGCAGTTTCTTTGAAGTTGCTTCATCAACCTGCTCGACTTCTTCACGCTTCTGCTTCTTCATCAGTGCGGAGAGTTTACCCATTTTGTTCTTATCAGAAGAAGTCATGCTTGCTGCCTTATTTTTCCGACGGATGTTTGACTGCGTCTTTGCATATGCCGCAGTAGATTCGTTAGCGACTTTCTTTGTCTTTGCATTATACCAGACACGGTGATCATCACCGTCCATGTCACTGGAATACTCAAAGGATGGCGCACCAGTTTTCATATCCTTACCCTTCTTACCAGTAGAATAATACTTCTTTCCTTTAACCCTTATAGTGCTGGGTGCGCTTGCCTCGGAGATAGTTTCTTCTTTCATGAGTGAATCCTTTTCCTTTTCGTGCCTCTTGGTGAGTTGCACTCTTTGATTGGCGTGCTTTAGTTTTAGGTTTGCTGCCTGCTTTTCTTTCTGAGCAGCATCAAGGTTTTCTCCGAGTTGGTAACCTTTCTTGCCAAGATCAAGGTGATCTTGGTAGGTCTTTGCCTTGACTGCGTCCCCCGTCTTAGGGTGATACATCATATGTGGTTCGAAGGTTTTCTCAGACACTTCTTCGTATCTCCCTTTATGTTTACGGTCGCCCTTCTTCAGTGCCTTCTTACGATCTCGTTGGACCGTTGCCTTATTGAAGGTGCGCATATACTTTGCAACTGGGTTTGACTTCCCGCTGGACTCTTTCACTTCAGTTTCCTCGTATGCAATAATTGGAGAAGATTTAGACGTCTTAAAGTCTTTCTTTCGCATAATGGTCTTGGCGACAACAGAAGTGATCTTTTTCCCAGAACCGTCTCTTGTGGTCTTCAGTGCCACTGGGATATTGACCTTAGACTCTTTATCCTTTAATACTGCTTCTCCGTCTTTTTTCTGCTTGATCTTTTGACCCTTTGCCTTCTTAACTTTGGCGAGCAGTGAACTTATGTCGGATGGTTTGATTGCAGGATCATTCCTTGGGTCGTTCACTCTATCTTTGAAGTGATTCTTTTGCAGATCGACGTCAATGTTAAGTGGTTTTAAATCAGCGTCTGCCTTCTTCTCAATGTTCTTGAGGTCGTTCGGTGACACCTTTTCGAAAAATTTCATTACCATGCCTTACAACTCCAGTAACGTGCCTTGTCCTTTGGACCTGGGTTGTCGCAATTGTGACGTGCACGGAAAGACTTACGACGCGCAGGAATGTTCTTCTTGATGCGCATGTTCTTGTCGCCGAAGTTTACCTTCGTTGCTTTGCCGTCACCATCCACATCAACGAAGACCTTGGACTTCTTGACATCTCCAGGTGAAGGTTTGTTCAGGGTCACTTTCTTTCCCTGATACGTTGCTTCTGTGAACTCTTTAAATCGTTTCACTTTCTTCTTCCCTTCTTTGGGAGTCAGTTCCTTTGCTCGTTTGACTGAAGCATCCGTGCCCCACTCGTGTTTGGTTGGGTCGTAACAACTCACGCGAGATCCTTATCGTGGTTGAGTCCACCCTTTTTCTTTTTCACGATGAATGCATTTACTCGGGCATATCCCCACTGCTGTGGAGTAGTTCCTGGACGGTGTCCAGTCTTCCAAGCAGCAACACCTCGGTTGTACACCTTCTTCAAGGTGCCAACCGAGATACCAGACTTGTCCGCTTTCTTAGCGAGAGCGGACGTTGCCTTTTCGTTGAGTTCTGTGTATTCAGTAAACTTCATAGGGTTATTTATACCTGTTAAAATTACGGAGCATCAGTCACAAGATCAGCATTCTGGAAGTTATATGCAGTCAAATCAGCAGACCCAACTGTATCTGCAACAGTCGTTATAGATGATTCGATCTCATAAAAATGCAGAGGTGGAGATGCCAAGAGAGTGAGGTCTTGAGTCGCACCTGAGTTGTAGATCGTAGCGAGGTTTGATGACTCGTCTGTACCCCAGATTGCTATTTGGTTGACAATAGTATCTAACGCATTGTCCGGTGCGCTGTTCAACGATCTACCGACCTTGAACGTCTCGTCGAGAATTGCACCAGTGTAACCATAACTGCCCTGCTGGATCTGACTAATAGCACTGGCACCGTTGATGGACACACTAAACTCACCGACATAGTTCGAGAAGTCACCTTGGACGTTACCTGTAATTCCGCCGCCATATGTTAACAACACGTGGTTCCATTGGTTCGTCGGGAAGTTACCGATACAGAAGAAAGCAATGTATTCTGTAGTATTTCCATAAATGAATGCCATGTTGCCCCCACTAAACTGCGAGACTTTAATGGCACCCTTTGTGAATGCATCTCCACCATAGTAGAACAGTGCCTGAGAGTTGGTGCTGGTACTAGGTTTTACCCACATAGAGATAGACCATGCGTCACCAGAACCAGCACCGTTGGCAGCACGTTGAAGTGATGCCACGTTGGATGCGTTGCCTGCTAAGTGCGCAGACTGCCCGTTGGTGAACTTCAACGACTTGGTGTTTGTAGAAGCATACGACGTCACATTAAATGTCACAGCGAAGCTCGTTACTCCACCAATAGAGTTCCCTGCCTTACAGTTGACCACGACAGTGTCAGCAGAAGTTCCTGCAAACGCCGGAGCGGTTCCAGTGAAGACCCCTGTTGATTGATTCAGAACCAACCAAGACGGAGCATCTGTCTCAGCATACATGGTGACGATATCGGAACCTGAGTCGAGAGCGATTGTATAGTTTACCGCATCCCCTTCCTCGACCGAGACTGACTGTGCAGAAATATCTGGAGCAAAGTTTGCAATTGGTTGAGAACCGCCTGCAATAGTCTGCTTTGAGATCTCAGGGATGTCAGCATAAGCAGTGTCTTCTAGAACTGCGTAGTACAGGTTAACACTGGATCCAACTTGTGGATCAACTTTAGCAGTGGCAACTAACTCGTCGTTGTCCTCGCTCCATATAACAAGTTCTCCTTGATCAGTAAACCTTAACGAGAACATTCCTTGTGCTGTTCCGGCACCGCCCTTTCTGTATCCAGTGACCCCTGCTCCATTGGTGAAGTAGTAGGTGGCACTAGTGTTAACGTCCCAATCACTTGTTCCACTGAACTCGAAGTTGACCGATTCATTGGACATGTATATGAAGTTATTGACCAGTTCAGTTTCGGCAGTGGAGTTCCCTGATGCAGCAGCAGTATAGTCTGTTCCGAAAGTGGTATTTCTACCCTGTGTATCCAGGTGGAACATGATCTTCTCACCCAACTCGATAGACACGTTACTTTGCAGAACAGTGTGATCCAAGATACCATTTACGATACCTGCTTCGGTGCCGGCAAAGTCGTGTCGAATTGTCCAGTCAGAAGTGCTGATGATGCCGTTAGGAAAAATCGAATTGTTAAACCCACCGAACTGCAAGTTGAACTCGGTGACACTCAGAGCAATTGTAGTCTTACCTACTATAACCTCAGTGCCTCCTGACAAGTCTACCAGGGTCAAATGACCCTGATCGTCAAACCGTATAGACATAGGAGCATTATTGGTGGCAATATAACCGCTGGCATGATATGTGGTCACATCTGTATTACTTGCAGAAGTGAACTTACCTGTACCGTTGGCAAAGGAAAATACTGTGTTCCAGTTGTTATGGTCAGCCTGATTTGGAGTTCCAGTGTAAGAAGTTGCTACTTCAGCACCATCCCAAATGCCCAATCGAAGTGTATTAGCTGTGCTTAGGTTAAACTTAAACTCAGAACCTCGTATCAACTTTTGACCGAAGTAGTATGGACCTTGATCTCTGACGGCAACACCACCCACTAAAGTGTTATTTATTGTGGTGGCAACCACTGGTTGGTTCGCATTGGTACCATAAGAGATATACCATCTGTCGTTAACTGCCGACATAGTCGAACCGTTGATCATGCTTGTTGCGTCGATAGTGATCTCTGTTGCATCGTTCAGAGTCAACACAAGGTTGGTCCCCACAACAGATCCACTTGCAACCACCGTGTCAGAGTCAACTGCCAGAGAAGTCACGTCGACCGCAATGGTTGAACCAGTATTAGTGATGAGGTTCATGGTGTTACCCGTGACACTACCACTGACTACTGCGTTATCCGAGTCAACTGCCAGAGAAGTCACGTCAATAGCAACAATTGAACCGGTGTTCGTGGTCAGGTTCAGAGTGTTACCACTAACGGCACCACTTGTGATTACTGTGTCAGAGTCAACTGCAAGAGTTGATACGTCGACCGCAACGATTGAACCAGTGTTCGTTGTCAGGTTCAACGTGTTGCCACTAACAGCACCACTTGCGATTACAGTATCAGAGTCGACCGACAGAGTAGATACGTCAACAGCAACAATTGATCCAGTATTCGTGGTCAGACTCAGAGTGCTACCACTAACGGCACCACTTGCGATTACAGTATCAGAGTCAACTGCAAGAGTTGATACGTCGACCGCAATAATATCACCGAGGGAAGTGGTCAGGTTTAAAGTGTTTCCTGTTACACTACCACTGGAAATTACTGTATCGGAGTCCGCTGCAAGAGTAGTCACATCAACGGTGATCGTATCACCCAGAGAAGTGATAAGGTTCAGGTTGTTCCCTGTAACGCTACCGCTTGCAATAGAAACGTCAGAGTCAACTGCAAGAGTTGTCACGTCAATCGCAATAATATCACCGAGGGAAGTCGTTAGATTCAACGTGTTTCCTGTAACGCTACCGCTTGCAATAGAAACGTCAGAGTCAACTGCGAGAGTTGATACATCAATCGCAATAATATCACCGAGGGAAGTGGTCAGGTTTAAAGTGTTTCCTGTTACACTA
>OJCJ01000008.1_pt1 | contig 41843 bp, 35 predicted proteins | sample 1591811 | NCBI WGS metagenome assembly OJCJ01 (sample SAMN05416758, study PRJEB24817) | seawater metagenome | isolation source: Sea water | place: Canada:Atlantic | collected 2013-07
ATTTCTATACCACCATATATGAGAACCGCGGGATCGCACTTACACTCTCTCGTATTAGGGGGCAGCGGAAAAATGAGCAGGCTATACGCTTTGAACATGCTTTAGTGATAGTCCGCAAGGCAATACAGCAAGGTATCGACTCCGGCGAATTTATTGATGTACCTGCCGAATTTGCTTCCGAGATCGTTCTGGGTGCGATGTACGGAATGATTGAGACAATGAATGAGGGAGGCGAACTCCGTAACCCTAAGGAAGTCATCCCAGTCTTTGTAATCGTCATTCTAAAAGGACTTACGACCTAAACTCGCTATAACCATTGTAAATTCAAATTGTGAGCAACACCTTCCAATACCCTTTTAATTTAAGAAAAACCTTAATAATCCCCCCACAAGAGCTATATCTCATAAGGTGTCCTGAGAGAGCTACTATTTGTCTTTGAACATCTATAGAAATAGCCAGCAATCACTCAAGCTTAAAGATGGCAGCATAAGCGTCTCAGATAAGACCGACTGAATAAAAACTGAAACGCAGGAAAATTACTGTGTTTAGCCCCTAATCTCACTCCATATTCATTAGTTAAGTAAAAAAACTCGGCAAACTAATAAAATCAGTTTGTTTTTATGGCGACACCATGTACACTATTAAACATATAGTTTTTGTCGTGTAGTTTAATTATTAATTTTGTACGTTGACCCTATCACAGTATTTCGCGAGTACTCAAAAGTCATGGTCTTCTGAAGAAATTATCTAGATTCGAAGGAGGATATCCATTTGCCATCATCAGCTTTGTTAGGTAACGAGCAGGTTTTTTTGGTTCGACATGCCGATGACACGGAAGACAAAGTCGGCCAGTCAACTCAGACCAGGATACGTAATGATCTTGCAGTCACGGATATATACAATAAATATAATATTATGCTGTCCCGTTTCCTCAGGATCAGATTAAACTGCCCTGAAGAACAAAAAGATGTATCTCAAGAAGTTTTTTTGCGGCTAATGAGAGACCCAATACTCCTAGACCGCAATATCTCTTTTAGCTTCCTTTGCACTATTGCATCTAACATAATCTATGACAGATTCCGCAGAGATCAGGCTAGGCACAAAAATACACATATACCTATAGATGACTTTGAGCTAAAGTCAGCCGAAATGACGCCGGAAGATTTCATGCAGTCACACCAGACTTTTATTAAATTTAGAAAAATATATAAATCAATGGATAAAAAAAATCGGCTTGCATTCAAACTTAATCGCTTAGATGGACTTAAATATGATGAAATCGCAAAACAGATGGGGGTATCCAAAAGAACTGTCTGCTACTGTATTTCCGCAGCCAAACAAATTTTTAATAGGCAGCTCAGATAAGTAGATTAGTGTCACTATGGTCAAAGATATGGTGTGACAAGCCACAGAAATTACGTGCACTTCCTCTTATATTCATTAATAGTTTGTTCTGCCGCGTCCAAAGCCGAACCTATACGCCTTCGAAGATTTTCTAAGTCAACGCCCTTACTATTTTTCTTACCTTCCAAATAGCGAGCATATACTCCATGTAAAATCGCAGCCGATTTCCACCAGTTAAAGCCAATATAGATATCGATTTCACTTATATTAAAACCAGTATGGTCCGAATAACGTTTTGCCATCTCACTGCGACACGGAAACCCACCGGCGGAGAATACGCCGTCCGGGTTAGCTGAAATATCTTCTTTAGTTTCAGGCCAAGATTTCAAGATATATCCAAGATCAGCAAGCGGATCCCCCAAGGTGGCAATCTCCCAATCAATAACTCCTAAGATGCGTGCATCAGAACCTATAAGACAATTATGCAAACCATAGTCACCGTGAACTACTCGAACAAAATTTTGTTTCGGCATGTGGTTTAAAAAATATTGCTGTAGTTCATGTGCTCTCGTATCGTCATATTGGGCCGATTGAGCGGAAGATACCCAAGAGCGATACCAAGTTTTAAGTTGTCGCCCCAAATAATTATCTTTTTTCCCTAGGTCGCCCAACTCGACTTCATCAGGAATTATTGCATGTAAGTTAGCAAGAGTATCAATTAGTGAATGCGCTAGAACTACCCTTTTCCCTTCTGATACACGCTCAATAACCTGCTTCGAATTATGCAGAGTATATCCCTCGATTAAGCTCATTATGTAAAAAGAAGCATCGGATATATTCGTATTATCGCAGTATCCAAGCGCCCGCGGAACTTTAAAACCCGCACGTGACAGAGAAGAAATCAGTTTCCATTCTCGACGCATATCATGGGCCCCAGGTAATAGTTCTCCCACCGGTGGCCGGCGGATTACCACTTGCCTGCCATGGATATCCTTCAATCGATAGGTGAGGTTAGAGTGCCCACCGTCCAAAGGGAACCATTCAAATGGAGGAACCAAATTTCCGATATTCTCCTTAATCCAGCCTTCAACACAAGGTATATCGAAGCCCGCTACCTTTTTTAGTCTGCTCTCATTATTACCAATCACTAACACTCACCATAGACCATGTTTCTTTACTTCCGCACGGCCAACAACCATGTGATGCACCTCATCAGGACCGTCGGCAACTCTTAGATGTCTCTGGGTGATATACATCGAGCCCAGTGGGCTCCACTGAGACAATCCAGTCGCACCATGCATCTGGATGGCTTGATCAATAATTCGACACACTTTTTCTGGCACTGCGGCCTTGACGGCGCTCACATATACCCTCGCCTCTTTGTTGCCCAACACATCCATAGCTTTTGCAGCTTGTAGAACCAGTAAGCGCATTGCGTCGATTTCAATCCGAGCGCGGGAGATCAATTCAAGATTCTTACCCAACTTCACAATTGGCTTTCCGAACGCAACTCGCTCACTACCCCGCTTTACCGTTAACTCAATTGCTCTTTCGGCGGCACCAATAGAACGCATACAATGATGTATACGCCCTGGACCCAACCTCATTTGAGAGATTTCAAAACCACAACCTTCACCGAGTAAAACATTGCCTTTTGGCACTCGAACATTTTTAAACCGTATATGCATGTGGCCATGGGGGGCATGCGCCTCACCTAAAACTTCCATACCTTCGAGAATATCAACTCCAGGCGCATCTATTGGCACCAGAATCTGTGATTGTTGGCGATAAGGTTCTGCATCCGGACTAGTTTTCACCATCACAATCATAACTTTACAACGAGGATCTCCTGCACCCGAAATATAATATTTTTCTCCGTTAATAACCCAATCATCCCCGTCCAATACAGCAGTGGTTGAAATATTTTTTGCATCGGAGGAAGCAACTGCCGGCTCAGTCATGGCATAGGCTGATCGAATTTGACCGCTCAATAACGGTTTCAGCCATTGCTCTTTTTGTGCCTCAGTACCGACGCGCTCAAGCACTTCCATGTTTCCTGTGTCAGGAGCGCTACAATTAAGTGTTTCTGAGGCCAATGAGTTTTTCCCTAGCTCTGCAGCAATATAGGCATAATCCAAATTAGTCAAACCTTCTCCCGTCTCCGCATCGGGCAGAAAAAAATTCCATAGTCCTGCCTCACGCGCTTTGTTTTTTGCGCTCTCAAGCAATTCAAGTTGCCGTGGATGATACTGCCACCGATCCTTTTTAACCCTATCCAGAGCGTAATATTCCTCTGTAATAGTGTCTACATTTTCTTCGATATGTTTCCTAACCGCTTGGAACAAAGGTTGGGCTGAATCTGACATTGAAAGATTAAATAGATCTTGGGATGGTTTGGACATCGATTTCTCCGCTTAATAATTTAATAGAAATTAGGTTTATCTAGATGATATCTTTTGAATAGGCCGTGAACTTCTACCTATCAATACTTAGAAACTCACTATGATCTATTTAAATTTTGGTCTGTAATTTTTTGACAAATTTATAGTTTTCCACCATCTACACAAATAATGGTTCCGGTGGTGAAACTTGTGGCATCACTTGCTAGATAAAGAGCTGTACTAACTATCTCTTCAGGTTCACCGGCACGTTGCAGAGCATAATTTTTTTTAGCTCTGTCTTTAAACTCCTTCGATCTAGACCAACCTTGAGATATATCAGTATGAAAGGGTCCACACATAATGCAGTTCACTCTAACCTTTGGGCCATATTCATAAGCAAATGCTTTGGTTGTCGCGTTTAAAGCTGCCTTGGCACCTGCATATGCAGCCGTTTCAGCCGTTGGTCTAACTGCAGCGATGCTACTGATATTTATAATTGAACCACCGCCAGCAGTTTGCATGCGACTTCCAACCAAGGCAGAAAGTCGAAAAGGTCCCTTAAAATTAACACCAATGACCTTGTCAAATAGCAATTCATTGGTTTCCAAAAGAGAGGGAGCAATAGGTGAAATTCCTGCATTGTTGATCAGCACATCTATTCTCCCAAAGAAATCATACACGGCATCAACCAATCCCTGTAGCCCATCCCAGTCTCCAACATGGCAGCGATAAGCTAATGCCTTTCGCCCGAAAGCCTCGACTTCAGATACCACAGTTTTGCATGACTCCAAATTACGGCTTGAAATTGCGATGTCCGCACCTTGCTCAGCGAACCCCAAAGCCATAGCCCGGCCGAGCCCCCTGCTTCCACCGGTTATAACTACTACTTTTCCTGTCATATTTAGTAAATTATTCATATGTATTAATTCTTTTAACGTCTACTTATCCACAATTATTGCGGAGCAGGTTATTTCAACTAGCAAAGGAGGATCCATTGGCGCAAGCTCCGTGACGCCTATGGCCGCTACAACAGGCATTTGGTTGTCTGCGATATATCTTTTCCTTATTTTTGGTAGCTTTTTCAGGTTTTCCTTCAATCCAACACAATAAATTGTCATTTGCATGATGTTTTCAATAGAACTACCTAGACTATCCAAAGTGCCCTTTAACTCCCTGTATGTGTAGTCCAATTGCTCTTCAAAACCTGAATCGATAACGTTACCTTTACAATCAACCCCTGCAGCAACAATAGAGACCCAATTACCCACTTTAACTGCACGGGGCCATGGGACAGTTCCATCAGGATAGAAAATAACTTCTTTTTTCAATGTATATTTACTCCGTATTAGGAAGGTGTATTTGCTAGTACTCGACCTCTTAGAAGCGTGATCTATCTAGAAAAGGTATCTCTTTTAGAAACTGATAGCTTTTAAAATACTTACATCATCTCTTTCTCAAAATGACTAATAGCCTTATCAATGATGGACAGGCCTTCATCTACCTCCTCCTTAGAAATCACCAGAGGGGGCATAAATCGAATGATACCCTCATCGACTCTTGTCAGAAGCCCTCCTTCCTTCAGTTTTGCCTTCAGGTTACCCGCCTCTAGCAAGGTTAGTTTTTCTTTACTTTTCTTGTCCTTGACAATTTCAATACACCAAAAAAGACCAATACCACGTACATCGCCCACCATAGGGTGCTCTCTTAGCAACTCTAAACGCTCGGATATATATAAGCCCATATCTTGTGCATTTTGCACCAAGCCTTCATCTTCAATAATGTCAAGATTGGCCAAACTAGCGGCACAACAGCCTGGAAGGCCCCCAAACGTTGTGACATTTCGAAAAACATCTTGCTTTTCTTCAAATTTTTCACTAATTTTCGACGAAGTAATGCATGCCCCCAGCGGCAGATAACCGCTAGTAAGCGACTTAGCAACAGTCATAATATCCGGAACTATTCCAAAATTTTCCATACCGAACATTTTGCCGGTGCGGCCGAAACCGCAAACCACTTCATCATCAATGAGTAACACACCGTATTTGTCACATATATCTCTGATCATTGGCCAATATTCCGGCGGCGGGATTGCGGCAGTGGTTTGTTGCGAAATCGAAGTCGTTAAAAGCGCAGCCACGAGTTCTGGGCCTTCCTCAAGAATCACTCTTTCCAATTCTCCGGCACATGCAACGCCGCAGCTTGGGTACTCCAAGCCTAGAGGGCATCGATAACAGTATGGCTGGGGTATATGTCGCGTACCCGATGCGAGCGGCTCAAAGGGCGAATGTATAGTGCCATTAAGTCTACCTAGAGCCATCGTCATATGGGTGAAGCCACTATATTCTCCGCTCCGCGCAATAATCTTGTACCGATTACCAAAACCTGAAAGTCGTTGATAATGCTTAGCAGTTTTAACTGCCACTTCATTTGCCTCGGAACCACCACATACAAAAAAAGTTCGGGAAAGCTCGCCAGGAGTAATCTTCGCCAACCGAGCCGCCAACTCGATAGCTGGAATAGTTGCCACGTCAAACTGAGCTGAAGATTCCAATTCCAACATTTGGTTAAACGCGGCATCAACGATTTCCTTACGACCATAACCGACAGCCTTGTACATTAATCCGGAAAACCCATCCAAATAGCTCCTACCCTCAATATCAGTGATACGGCATCCTTCACCAGATGCCCAAATATTCACATAGTTTGAGTTTTTATGCTCCGCCACAGGTACAAAGGGTATCCAGATATGGTCTGCCGCTTTATCTCGGAGCTCCGTGACATTAATCTTTTCAAATTTTTCCACATCAACACCCCTTTTTACAAAGATTGCACGCCAATTTTTAAAATATGGTTTAATAGTTTTACGGTTTTTTTGAGCGTTCCAAAGCTATTAGCCACACGCCATAGGACTACTACAATAGTTCCATGGAGTAATCGAATTATTAATCTATAAACGTAAAATAGAAAAAATCGCGCAATTAGTGATAGATTTAGCCAATAATCACTTGTGGCCTTCGGAGTTCGAGAATGAGGCTTCCTCTCGAGGTCAGATTTGAGGTGACTGAGAAGTATGTGTATCTAATCAAGTAGCTTAAAGATATGCTTTAGTTTTATTTTTGCATAGTAGACGAAAGGCAAAATAGTAGAATCAAGTACAGAAAAATTTAGTTATGAACACATAATACTCAAAATGATAACCAGCCTATTCATCGTTATTAGAGTCAGTTCATTTTGTCTTTTTCTCCTCCCAGCACACCTTCATTACGTAAGGTGGTTATATCTCCCTGACCTAAACCAATTTTGGTCAGAACACCATTTGTATCAGCTCCTATATATTTAGCTCCATGCAAAACTTTTGAGGGAGTCCGACTAAAACGAGGTGCCGGCCCTGGCTGTATAAGGCCATCAACCTCAATATAGGTTTTTCGTGCAATGTTAGCCGGATGTTTTGGCGCATCAATGAAGTTAAGGACAGGCGAAAAACACACATCACTCCCCTCCAAGATGCCACACCACTCATCTTGAGTTTTAGCCCTAAATATTTGAGCAAGGCGTTCTTTTAATTTTGGCCATAAGGAACGGTTATTTTGATCGCCAAATTCATCCGGATCCAAACCGATCTTCTCAATAAGTAGTTCATAGAATTGTGGTTCTATAGATCCGATGGAAATATATTCTCCATCAGCACACTCGTACACATTATAGAAATGCGCTCCGCCATCAAGCATATTGCTCTCTCGCTGAAGATGATCCCACCCCCCTATGGCGCTCCAGCCATGAAACATCCACATCATCTGCGCGGCACCATCTACCATAGCCGCATCAACTATCTGTCCCTGACCTGATTTTTCGGCCTCGAGTAGGGCTGCCAAGATGCCATTCACCAGCAACATACCACCACCACCCATATCTCCTACTAAATTTAATGGTGGCACTGGCTTTTCATCTTTCCGCCCAACGGCATAAAGCGCTCCAGTAATCGCAATATAATTAATATCATGCCCTGCAGCTTTTGCCATTGGACCCTCTTGCCCCCAACCGGTCATGCGCCCAAAAACCAATTTCGGGTTTCTCTGCAAGCAAACTTCGGGCCCAATTCCTAACTTTTCGCAGACACCTGGCCGGTAAGGATCGATCAACACATCAGCATGTTCGAGCATATGCAGAAGCGTTTTTACACCTCGAAAGTCTTTAAGGTTTATCACCACCGACTTCTTACCACGGAAACTAATATCTTTACTCCTAAGGGGGCTTTCAACATCCGAACGCTCAATGCGGATTACTTCCGCTCCCATATCAGCAAGAATCATACCCGCCATAGGAGCAGGACCGATACCCGCGAGCTCTATTACTGTATAGCCATTCAACGGGCCCATTTCTAATATCCCCTATTTCCTATCTTGGCTGCATGCGTATACCACCATCAATGCGGACACACTCACCATTCATATAGTTATTTTCTACCAACATTTGGGCTACATGAGCAACCTCATCAGCTCGGCCTAATCGAGAAGGGAAAAGTACTTGGCCCGTCAATGGCTTCAAAGACGCTTCTATTTCGGGAGTAAGTTCTGCTCCACCCCCCATCATCAAGGGTGTAGCGATCAAGCCTGGAACAATTGTATTAACCCGAATTCCCATGACTGCCAGATCTCTAGCAAGAGGCAGCGTCATACCAACGATACCAGCCTTAGACGCTGAATACGCAACCTGACCTATTTGGCCCTCATAAGCTGCTGCCGAAGCAGTATTAATTATGACTCCTCGACTCCCATCTGAATCGAGTAGTTTGTTATTCCCCATCTTTTCTGCGCACAAACGCAACACATTGAAGGTGCCAACCAAATTTACTTCTATTACCTTTTGGAATCTATCTATAGGAAATGCTCCATCCTTATTAATAGTTCGCATAGCACTGCCAATGCCAGCAAAATTCCCATTTATATGAACTGCACCAAAGGCACTAATGGTTTCAGATATAGCAGCTGCAACAGAGTTTTCATCAGTAACATCTACTTTAAAGAACATAGCACTGTCACCCAACTCTGATATCAAAGCATTACCCTTATCCTCGTTTATATCCAAAATAGCACATCTCGCTCCTTGAGATATAAATCTGCGGGCAGCGGCTAGGCCCAAACCAGAGGCTCCACCTGAAATTACAGCAACTTTCCCTTTTAAATTCATATGCTAAATTCCCATAGTATTTTTCAAAAGATCTTTATAGCGCCAATTGCATTAAGCCTTTAGGTTATCCAAAAAAAATCACTCTGAACTAACCTCCCAAAAACTGTCTGTTATGTTTTTATACCGATAGTCTGTCAACAAATTTTGTGCAATCGTCATTGAATAAATCACGACTAATGATGATCTTCATAACTTCAGAAGTACCCGCATAAATTCTAGTAACTCTTGCATCGGTATATAAGCGGGAAATGGGGTATTCGTCCATATAACCAGCACCACCATGAAGTTGGACACATTCATCAACAGTCCTTCCAAGCAACTCACTGGTGTGCAGTTTCCCTTTAGCTGCATCAACGGCGGTCAGCTTACCCTGATTGTGTGCCGCCACGCATTGATCTACAAAACATTGAGCAATATCAATCTCAGATCGTAATTTGGCGAGCACAAATTGAGTGTTTTGAAATTTTGATAACTGCCGACCAAAAGCCTTTCGCTGTTTGACAAAGTCGGTAGTTATATCGAATGCTTTTTGCGCGGAAGACATATAACCACATGCCGCCATTAAACGTTCTTCAGCCAGGCATTCCATTAGATAATTGAACCCTCTGCAAGGGTCCCCTAACACGTTAGCTTTCGGTACAACAACATCATTAAAAAACAGCTCAGCAGTATCTTGAGCTTTCTTACCCATTTTTTTTAAATTACGACCACGCGAGAAACCCTCCATTCCCCGCTCTATTACAAACAACCCAATACTGTTGGGATTGTTTTTTGAATCAGTCTTGGCTGCTACAACGATTACATCGGCATTAATTCCATTTGAGATGTAGGTTTTAGCTCCATTAACTAGCCAATGATCTCCTTCGTCTATGGCAGTTGTTCTCATGCCAGCCAAATCACTACCAGCATCTGGTTCTGTCATTGCGATGGCAAGAATCGATTCGCCAGCAACAAATCCTGGCAGGAAGCGACTTTTTTGTTCAAGCGAACCAAACCGATCGAAATATGAACCAACAAGGCGGCTATGCAAGCTATTATACCAATCACCACAAAGAGCATAATTTGTTTCTTCAATAATAATCTGCTCAAAGCGAAAATCGCTCAGCCCAAGACCGCCATACTTTTCTTCCGGCCATATCATCAGCATTCCCATTTCGCCAGCCTTGAGAAACGCCGAGCGATCAACGATGCCCTGTTCACGCCATCTTTCCATATTGGGCGCGATCTCCTTGTGTAAGAACTTTCTATATTCTGCCCGAAATTGCTGCTGTACTTCTGTAAATTCTCTGTTGAGCATAAGTAATTCCACTAATATATGAGCCTACGTTGCCTAGTCTTCCAAGTACTCTGCCTTTAAAATTCGCTTGAACAACTTTCCATTGGAGTGCCTCGGCAATTCAGATTTGAAGTCAATACTCCTTGGACATTTGATGGGCGAAAGATTTTTCTTACAAAAACTCATTAGTTCTTCAATTAAATCTGGGCCTGCGTCCTCTATATCCAATGGTTGAACTACAGCTTTAACCTCTTCTCCAAAATCTGGGTTTGGCACTCCAAATACGGCCACATCTAAAACCTTATGATGCGTAACAAGCAAGTTCTCACATTCTTGAGGATAGATATTCACTCCACCAGATATAATTAAATTGGCTTTCCTATCAGTCAGGAAGAGAAATCCTTTTTCATTCAGATAGCCAATATCCCCCAATGTGCTCCAACCTTTTTCATTGCGACTTGAAGCTGTCTTTTCTCTATCGTTATGATAACTAAACTCCTGTCCATCAGAAAAATAGATGCAACCTTCTTCTCCGGGACCAAGTTCGTTGCCACTCTCATCGAGGATATGAGGTATACCAAAAACAGCTTGACCAACAGAACCCGGGTTATCTAACCATTGCGCACTATCGATACAGCACAAACAAATCTGCTCACTACCTGAATAGTATTCATGGATAATCGGGCCCCACCAATCAATCATTTTCCTTTTCACCTCCTGCGGGCAGGGGGCGGCGGCATGGATAGCTACCTTGTGACTCTCAAGATTGAAACATTGGCGAGTTTCAATGGGTAACTTTAACATGCGTATAAACATTGTCGGGACCCACTGTGAGTGAGTGATGCCAAAATACTCTATATTCTCAAGAGCCCTTTTAGCATCAAATTTCTCCATGATGATTACAGTGCCGCCGAAGCGCTGCACCATCATGCTGAAACGCAACGGTGCAGCGTGATACAATGGTGCGGGAGATAAATAGATGGTCTTTTCATCAAATTCGTATAATTCTTGACAAAGACGCTGCAAACCACTCAAATCATCGATCGGAGCGCCGGTTAGAGGTATACGGATTCCTTTAGGGCGTCCTGTAGTTCCAGAAGAGTAGAGCATATCTCTTCCAGATATCTCATCATCGACTGGGTAGGCCGGCATAGCCACAGATGTCTCTAGATAATCTTCGTAATCTTCAATTCTGCAACCCACTGAAAACCTGAGCATTTCAGTATCAATTCTATTAGTCAGGACTGACGCCAGATGCGCTGTCTTGGGGCCTACAAAAATCGCCTTTGCACCGCAGTCATTGGCGATGTATTGGACTTCTTCGACTGTTAAATGGGTAGGGACACAAGTGTAATATAGGCCGCTGCGCTGGGCTGCCCAACACAATTCTAAATAGTGGAGATTGTTCTCCATAAAAATTACAATTCCATCTCCGACGCATAGCCCCCGACTCCGCAGTAATTGAGCACAGCGATTAGAGCTACTATCAAGCTCACTAAATGATACGGATTTACCTCCATCAGACATAATACAAGCTGGTCGATCAGGATTTGAAAGAGCATGATCACGCAGATGCATTATTTACCTCATCTAAATTTATAATATAAGTTGTATTCAGAATCATTAGGGGTTATCGCCTATAAAGGTATGGCCTGGGCCCATCTTCACACTTGGATCCATCAACTTCTCACGAAGGCGACTCTTATGAAAAGCACTGTCACCCCAAGTTTTCTCTAGAGCCCAGACACGCTTTATCCAGATCTGTAAATCGCATTCCCAGGTATATCCCATCGCACCAAATACTTGCATGCCATTGCGGGCACATAACAGAGCAGCTTCTCCGGTAATGACCTTGGCATGTGAAACAACTAAATCAGCCTCCTCCGGAGCATATGCCACAGCATGGGCAGCTCTATATACAACAGCACGCGCGAACTCAATTTTGATTGCGCAATCTGCTAGTAAATGCTTTACGGCCTGATTAGATCCTATTGCTCTACCAAACTGCTGTCGCTCTTTACTGTAGACGACGGCTTGCTCAAGAATACTTTCACTTAGTCCCAGCAGTTGTGCCGCTATACCAAACGCTCCACGATTTAAACATGATCTCCATAGACGGCCCCCCAACTCACCCTCAACAATTTTACTAGTTGAGGTAGGCTGCCATTTCAACTCAGCTAGCCTGCGACTCGGATCAATACTGGTCTTTTTTATTTTGTCTACAACCCTACCTTCGACTAGGTGCACTTCATCATTCCACGGTAATAAAAAGGCATCAGCCCTATCATAAAAGTTCATGTATGGATTGATTCTATGCCCCGTGAGTAACAGCCCAGCACCCTCATTAATACGCATTAGCCAGTCAAAACATAAATTTGAATCTGTTGCCTTATAAAGATCATTAAGTAAGACTGAGGAAACCAAAGTGCTTTCGACTAAAGGTTCAGGCAGCGCCACTCGACCACATTCTTGAGCAAGAAGTACAAAATCTATTGGCGACAAATCCAGTCCACCTGAAAGCTCACATGACAGCATTGAGGTCAGACCCATTTCTACTAAATGCTGCCAAAGTGCATCATCAAATCCTGTCGCAGTTTCCCACCGCATTCGAATACTTGATGCACTAACCTCGCTTTCGAGCATCCCTGCAAAGGTATTTCGAAAATCAAATTGTTCTTTGGAAAATCTAAAATCTAACATTTACAATTTGCTCCTGGCGCTTAACTGCGGGGCATTCCCAACACCCGCTCCGAGATAATATTGCGCTGTATTTCATTGGCTCCGGCATAAATTGGACCTGAATGAGAATGCACAAAATCCTCTAACCATGTTCCGAGTTCTGTCGACATAGCATCATCCTCTGGGACCACCTCAGACCGGGCACCAAGCAAAGTCATTGCGTTATAGTGGATCTGAAGATCTAACTCAGACCAAAATATTTTATTGCAACTAGCCTCTGAGCCGATTCTACCTCCAGCCATAAGTTTTGAAGCTGTCTGATAAGTTGACAGAGCATATGCTTCTGCGTCTAGGTAACAGCGCATTACCGAATCCGCAAGAGAGCTATCGGTAATTCCATCGCCTTTTTGCCGATACAAATCAACCAAGCGTCTAGCAGCTTTCTGAAAACGAGCTGGACTACGCAGCATCAAGCCACGCTCAAACCCAGCCGTCGCCATTGCAATCTGCCAGCCGTGGCCTTCTTGCCCTACACAGTTGGTTACAGGAACGCGCACGTCATCGAAAAAGATTTCAGCAAAGCCTGGCAATCCATTTAACTGCCGGATAGGACGTACGGTGACACCATCTGCTGATAGCGGCACCAAAACAAACGACAGACCATTATGACGCTTCGACCCCTTTTCCGTTCGAAGCAGACAAAAAGCCCAGTCCGCAAACACCGCTCGAGACGACCAGGTTTTCTGCCCATTGATGACGTATTCATCACCATCTCTTATGCCGACCGTTCGGATTGATGCCATATCAGATCCTGCGCCTGGTTCAGACCATGCCTGAGCCCATATATCATCGCCACTGGCCATGCCAGGGATAAAGCGTGCTTTCTGCTTTTCCGTGCCATAATCCATAAGTGTCGGACCAAGCAAAAAGACACCGTTCTGATTTACCCGCAAGGGAGCTTCTGCGCGATAGTATTCTTCCTCAAATATCAACCACTCAATCAGGTTGCAATCTTTGCCACCATACTTCTTAGGCCAGGTCACCATCCCCCAATTGCCCTCCGCGAGCTTTTTCTCCCACTCTCTATGCTGCTCGAAGCCGACTAAGGTATCCAATGATTGTAATGGAGTAGAAGGCACATTAGCCTGCAACCATTTTCGCACTTCCTTACGAAAGGCCTTTTGTTTATCAGAATAGAACAAGTTCATGTCAAACTTTTCCTGAAATATTTCATAGACATATCATCGTATAATTTAACTAATACTTATTTTTTTCGGACATAGATTTCACTGTCTGGCCACCCAGTTTGTCGCCAGAGACTAGCTCGTTGTGGGCATGTGTAAAGTGATGCCATGCAAACGCGGCATCCATACCAGAACGCTTTCCCTGTAGATCTTCAATATGATTTATCACTTGTTTAGTAAGCGCTAATCCTAGGCGCGGCATTTCCGAAATATCACGCGCAATACTATTAACATCCTGGTCTAGCTGGTCTCTTGTTGAAACTCTATTAACCATACCCATTTGGTAAGCCCGCTCAGCAGACATAGGATGACCGAGAAACAAAAATTCTTTAGCGATGCGAGGATTAAGCTCGTATGGGTGCGCAAAGTATTCAACACCCGGGATCCCCATCCTCACAACCGGATCGGAAAAAAAAGCATCTTCAGTTGCAACGATAAGATCACAAATCCAAGCCAGCATTAGACCGCCGGCGATGCAGGCACCCTGGACAGCCGCAATAGTTGGCTTAGGGATTTCTCGCCACCGTCGACACATACCGAGGTAAGCCTCAGCCTCACGAGCATAGGCAAACTCCGCACCTTTTTTATTGGCGTGGTCATACCACATTGTGACCCGATCCTGACTTAGATCTACATCTCTTTCGGGGGTACCAAGATCGTGACCTGCGGAAAAATGCTTACCTGCTCCCCTAAGAATAATTACTTTAACTTCATCATCCGCGACAGCACGTTTAAAGGCTGCATCCATCGCATAGGTCATAGCACTATTTTGTGCATTGCGGTATGCAGGCCGATTCATTGTTATATTAGCGATTCCATCTGCGACGGCATAAAGAATGACATCTTGCGAATCAATATTGTGCTCTGATGGATTATTATTATTTGCCATTATAAATTCCAGTGCTTAATGTTTAACACAATATAAGAGAAACAGACCCTATACACTTTGCTTACTTCAGACAGCTTTCATCAGCTTACTAATGCAACTTCGCCGAAGAGGCCCCTCTTCTTGTTCACGCTCATACCAACTAGATGCATCCAAATCGGGATCACCCGCTAATGACTCCATTGCCCTTTCACGCTCTAGCAAACTATCCCAGACAAAAAGGTAAGAAAAATCATTTTCGCAGCCAAACTTGGGAACAAAAGGTCCTACTTTGGTAAAACCATGCTTTTCTGTAAAGGCAAAAAAATTAGCCATCCCGTCAGTTCTCAATCTATGTGCTTCACTTGTTTTAAAGTTATAAACTCTATACTCATAGATTTGGTCTTTCCTGTAGACAACATCATTATTATCAGTGATCGCCCTAAGTAGCTCGCTATTTACCTGTACCATTTTTGGACCTTTTCTTTCTTCCGCTTCCCACCAAGGAAGACCGACTTCAAGCAACTCCTTATCCTTATAGATCTCCACCCATTCGCGCTCCATCTGCGCAAGACTGTCCCATATAAAAAAATAAGAAACCTCATTTTCTTGCCCGAGGATAGTTTTAAAAGGTCCTAGCACTTTAAAATTGTAGCCACGGTTCTGTGCGGCCTTGAGCCATGTTTGCAACATATCAATATAATTTTTTTCTTCCCCATGGCGCATCAGATATGTTCTATATTCGTAATACTGCGTTGGGATGTTGAAATTCATAGTGGGCCCTTTCAATTATGTAAAAGATTGAGTATGTTATTAATGAGAGAACGTTAAATTAATGACTCATTCCCTCTGATATAAACGTATATTAGTTCCAAAAGCGCAAATTAATTTGCGTCACTAACATGGACAATTAATTATGGTGCCTTGCAGGGAGTAACATACTTATTTCGAGGTGATTGTATTGGCTTTGTTACGTAACAGGAACTTTTGAACTTTTCCCGTAGCAGTTTTAGGGAGTTCTCCAAATATGAAGTACTTAGGTACCTTATAGGTTGCCAACCTCTTGCGACACCACTCAATTAATATTTTATCATCGATATAATCAAATCCTTCTTTGAGAAAAACAAAAGCACAAGGCGTCTCGCCCCATATTAGGTCAGATTTCGCTACCACCGAAGCTTCCAAAACTGACGGATGAGCGTAAAGCACTTCTTCTATCTCTATACTGGAAATATTCTCACCGCCGGAAATAATTATATCTTTTAACCTATCAGTGACACGTATACATCCGTCCGCTTCAACTACTGCAATATCACCCGTATGAAACCAACCTCCCTTAAATACCTCTTCAGTCGCATCTGCATTTTTAAGGTATCCTGCCATAAGACCATTCGATCGGATCATAATTTCACCTCTGGTTCTGCCATCCCTCGGCATACGCTCTAGTGTTTTTGGATCACGTACCTCAACGGCGGTATCCGTTATCAGACGAACACCTTGTCGAGAGAGCTTATTAGCTAAGTCATCCCTCGCAAGTTTATGCCATTCGTCGGTTCTAGCGCAGACTAATGAGGGCCCAAAAGACTCCGTTAAACCATACAGATGAGTGATACTAAACCCTATGCTTTCCATTGCAGAAATTAAACTTTTGGGTGGCGGCGCACCACCTGTGGCCACATTAACAATATGACCTGAGTGGAAATTAGTGTTTTGTGCGACATCGACCAATATATTAAAAACAACAGGAGCACCAGCAAGATGTGTCACTTTGCGCCTGTTGATTTCATTTAGAACCTCTTCGGCATTTATACCACGAAGACAAACCTGTGACCCACCTACTGCAGCCATCGCCCAAACTTGTGACCAACCATTGCAATGAAATAAGGGTAAGGTCCACAAATAAACACTATTTGCATTAAGACCAAAAGTTAGAGCATTGCCTAGGGCACTTAGATAAGCTCCTCGATGATGATATATTACACCTTTGGGTTTACCTGTCGTACCAGATGTGTAATTTAAACAAACAGGATCAAACTCATGGCTAGGGAGCTCAATATCATCAGAGGACAAGTCCATCTCTGATAGTAACGACTCATAATTACTCATACCGATACTGTGACCGCCTTTGTAATGACTGTCCTCGATGTCAACAATCATAGGGCGCCTTGCCTTATCCATAAAACTTAATGCTGCTTGCGCTAGGCTACCAAATTCACTATCAACAAATAGAATTTTTGCTTCACAGTGTTCAAGTATAAAGGCAATAGTCGAAGCATCGAGTCGATAGTTAATAGTGTTTAGAACACCTCCACTCATAGGTACCCCAAAGTGCATTTCGAGCATCGCTGGTGTATTAGGTGACATAACTGATACCACATCACCCTTACCAATACCCAGCTGCTTTAAGGCGGCAGCAAGATGTTTGCAGCGAGAATAATAATCTAACCAGGTATAAGTAATATCACCATAATAGATTGCTACTCTGTCAGGAAAAGCTAGCGAGCTTCTCTCAATCATTGTTACCGGACTAAGCGTTTGGTAGTTCGCCTCATTACATTGAATGTAATCTGAAATCATAGCTTTCAACCTCATCAACAATCTGATATCGAAGCACTTCAAATTCCTTCGAATTCAAATCAGCCTAAAAGCTTAGAATTACTTAAGTTAAAGAATTATTCTTGAAGCAGATGAAGTGCAATATATTTACTAGCATCAAATTTATAGCTTTAGCATACTGGCTAGATTATTCCTTTGCATATCTGATGAGCCGCCAACTATTGGTATTCCGAGCAGGTCACGTACATTGCGCTCAATATCATACTCATCTGACAGTGCGTAGGAACCGATGACCTGTTGACATGCTAACGCTATTTCAACGCCAACATCGCCAATATATAGCTTGGCCATAGATGTCTCAATCGAGCACGGTAGTCCTTGATCAGCTAGCCATGCGCCATGGTATAGCATATGTCGTGCGGCCTGTAGTTTGGTGCGTGCGGTCACTAATTTGTGACGAATGGCTTGGTGCTTTGATATAGGCTTACCAAATTGATTGCGGTCTTGCGCATACTGCCAAGCCTCACTAACGGCAGCTTTAGCAACCCCATAGCCATAAGCAGTTATTTCAATTTTTTCTACATCCAATGCGCGCCCTGACAACATATCCCAACCATGATTCCACATAGCCTCTCCACCAACAATTGAAGCCAGGCTTAATTCGACATTATCAAAATTTACATCCATTGAAGCCGTATAGCGCAGATTCACATGTTCTATTGGATGCATAGTAATCCCAGGGGTATCTGTTGGGATCAGCAATAAGGAAAGATTTTTATAACGAGCCTCCTCAGGCCCGCTGCGAACAAGACAGTAAATATAATCCGACCAATCCGCACCTGTACACCATCGCTTGGCTCCGTTGACAATAATCTTATCACCATCTCTAACGGCTTTAGTTTCTACACTACCAAGGTCACCACCCACATTGGGCTCTGATAGGCCATAACATAACATGGTCTCACCACGAGCTATTCTCGGTAACAGCGATTGTTTTTGCTCGGGTGATCCATTCTCAGAGATATTCATTCCTCCATAGAAAGCGGCATGGATATATGGCGCAGCTAGAGAAGGACCAACCTGTGCCAATTCCTCAATCACGGCCACTGCAGCCACTAAATCTTGGCCTAAACCTCCATACTCCTCAGGGATGGTCAACCCGATCAATCCCAAATCAGCAAGTTCATGAAAAAGCTCTCTACACCAGGTGTGCTCTTTATCGAGTTGGCGACGTTTTTCTCGAGGCATCTTCGATTCAACGAAACGCTGGATTTGACGACGGATTTCGGTAATGTGCTCGGGTTCGCTTGAAAAAAAGGTCGAATGACTCATTTTATTCTCCTGTTAGTTGAGGGGCTCGTTTTTCTACAAACGCGTCAACCGCCTCTTTACGATCATTATGAAAGTTCGATACAACTTCCCACCCAATAGATGCATCAATCACCTGCGCCGAAAGTGCTCGCAACGGAATATTTATGGCATTTTTGGTCCAACGAACCGCCCAACGCGCATTACCCTGAATCTTATTGGCAATTTCACATACTTTTATATCCAGCTCTTCAGCAGGCACTGCATAGTTGATTAATCCAAGTTTCTGAGCCTCGGGTGCACTGAGCATATCACCCGTCATAAGAAGCTCCTTGGCTTTTGCATAACCAATTAGTTGGGGCCAAATAATTGCGCCGCCATCCCCAGCGACTAAACCCACTTTCACATGAGGATCACCGATGACTGCATTTTGATCTGCCACAATGACATCACATAAAAGCGCAATGGTTGCACCGAGCCCGGCGGCGGCACCGTTTAACCGGCAAATGATAGGCTTTTCCATATCCAAAAGACTGCTTACAATCCGCTTTCCATCCCATGCGATATCCCGAAACTTTGCCGGGTCTGCAATTAATTCCCCAAACCAATCGAAATCTCCACCAGCACAGAATGCTTTTCCTTTTCCCGTCAATATAATCAAATCGCTTAGGGAATCTCGCTGAAGATCTGTAAAAATTTTTGCAAATTCATCGTGCATAGTTCCATCAACACCATTTACAGGATGATCTGTAGAGATAAATGCTGTCAGCACACGTCCATCTCGGGAAAAAGTGAACCGAGAATAATTCTCATCCTGAATATCAAATTTATGTGCCACATCATTCTCCTAATAATCTTCTAGAAACAATTTTTACCAAGGCGGTAACTCGTCATATTTTTAAAACTAATTACCTATGAATATCAATTGACATAAATCCAACTGAGCTATGCATGCTTCAGTATTTTAAGGCGATCTATTGTCCAAAAGACGCCGCTTCTTCAGGCCACCGACTCCATCGACGCTAGTCAAATTAATTAAACTATCTGAAGGAACTGGCTCAACAGATATCCGTACACCAAGGGATTCTTTTAATCGAACCTCTAATTCGTTTTTAAAATCATTAAGGTCAATGCTTGTATCCTTGTACTCTACTTTGACAATCATCTCTTCAGACGGAAAATTTAGACCATCATCATCCGCGGTATTGAGCACGCACAAATACTCTCCAGTAGTTCGCGAGTCCCTATTGATGGTGTCCTGAAGCGCTTCTGGATATACATTGGTTCCTTTAATTTTCACCATGTCATCACTTCGACCTGAATGAGAATTTCTCCGTAATAAATAACTACCGCAGCCACACTGTTTGCCATAGTCCATTATCCCAACTCGATCTTTAAGGTTGTAACGTATCAAGGGCGGATGCTGTCGATAAAAACTCGTATATACTAAGTCCCCCTCTTCACCATCTTCCATACTTACCGGCTCTAGCGTAACTGGATCCAAAATCTCCACATAACCCAAATCTTCTTGAAAATGCATACCTGCCTTTTCTTTACATTCAAAGGAGGCAAGGGAAATTTCATGAGTTCCGTAATTATCGTAAACATCGCAACCCCAAACATCCTCGAGCTCAGATCGAAGTCGACCGCTCTTATCAACACCTAAAAAGGAATGCAAAAACTTGGTTCCTAAATCGCGAACATCGAAGTCCATTTTTTCCGCAGCTATGTTAGCCAGCTGTAAATGGTAAGGTCCTCCAAGCCAGATATTTGTTCCGTATTCTCTTGCAAATTCAATTTGACGTATTGATGGAGTTACCGACCCAGCTCCTGTAGTCAACGGAACAATACCCGACCAGGCGTGACAGGCATAGTAATAGTGCCAAGCTGCAGTTGCCGTGTAACATGTCATAGGGATCTGCATTATATCCCCCGGTCGCCCGCCTTGTATCAAAAGCGCTCTAGCTGTTGACAACCCCATGATCTCCCACTCAAGAGGCCCAAAAAGTGTAGGCCGAGGCATTCCCGTTGTGCCTCCACTAGTTTGTATCTTAAGTGGCTTAGCTCCTATGACGCTCGGAGTAATGCCCTGATGCGCTCCCCAAGGTGGATTTTCATCAATCGCACTCTTAAAATCCAAAGACGATACAACTGGTAGCTTGTGTATATCTTTAATGCTTTTAATGTCACCAGGCACAACCCCAGCTTCTGTCCATAGCTTTTTATAGAAGGGATTATCCCAAGCAAACCTAACGGCCTCCATAAATCTTTCGGCTTGCATCTTCTCTATTTTATCGCGTGTCCAGCGATAAACTGTACTCTCAAACTCTAGCGGTGGAGGGTACTTCTTTACTAATTTCGACCAGTCAATAGACTGATAGTAATAAGGTATTTTAATATCACTCATTTCAGGCCTCTCATGCTTTTTGGGCCGCCATAAGACCAATCAACACGTAAATTGATCCCCATCACCATGCCTCTGTTCATGCAAACAAGCACAGTGAATTTTTAAACTTTCGGGAAACATGCTTAAGGAGCCAATTGGTATTACATACGCTCTATTATTATTGCGGGCGCCATTCCACCTGCAGCGCACATAGTGACTAATCCAAATTGCTTGTCCTGACGCTCAAGCTCATCAATCATGGTGCCAATCAACATAGATCCTGTTGCACCAATAGGATGACCTAGCGCCATAGCACCACCATTCACATTTACCTTATCGCGATCAAGATTGAGATCCCGAATAAATTTTTCAGCAACGACTGCAAATGCCTCATTAATTTCAAACAAATCGATATCACTAGTATTCAGTCCCGCCTTTTTAAGCACCTTATGGGCAGCTGGTACGGGCGCATTTAACATTAGTGTTGGGCAGTCCCCCATATTGCACATCGCCCTAACTCTCGCTCGAGGTTTAAGATTATTTGCCGTCGCATAATTGGATGAAGCAAGTAACACCGCTGCTGCACCATCAACAACGCCAGATGAATTACCAGCATGGTGAATATGATTAATTTTCAAATCAGGATATTTTTGTAACAGTAATTTACGATAGGTAGTCCCTTGATCGTCCAGCGGATAATCAGCGAGTGCCACAAAAGCGGGATTGAGTTCGCCAAGGCTTTCTAATGTAGTTTGAGGCCTAGGAAACTCATCTTTCGAAAGTACCAGTGATCCATCAGATCCATATACACTAACTAAACTACGCTCGAAGTATCCTCCGTCTATTGCTCTTGCCGCTCTTCGCTGGGACTCTAAAGCCAGTGCATCAACAGCTGCACGATCAATACCCTCAAGGGTAGCGATAGCATCTGCACAAACGCCCTGATGGGGCTGCGGGTATAAGTCACGCAACACCATATTGCCTCTATCCAAGAAAGGCGGCACAGGACCGTCGTCTCCATATGTGGACATCATCTCCGCGCCACCACCAATAACCAAATCCTCGCTACCTGATATTATACTCATCGCAGCTAAGTTGACTGATGTGATTCCTGAACCACAGAATCGGTCAAGAGTAACCCCTGATGATCGCATATCATAACCAGCTTCCAGAGCCGCCATACGCGCGAGATCTCCACTCTGCCGGCCGACTTGATAACTAGTACCAAAAATAACATCCCCAACGTCAGCAGTATCAAAATCATTGCGACTAGCAATTGCCTTTAGAACCGTTGCGCCTAGATGCTGAGGATGCTCATTCGCCAAACCGCCTTTACCTTTTTTTCCAATCCCTCTTGGCGTTCTACACGCATCGATGATCCATACATCCTGTTTATTTTCCGTCACACCTGCCATTACATATTCCTCAAATTAATTTTTTTAAACGTAATATTTCTTCCGAAAACATACTAACTACCAATAATCTCACCCAAAACCTCTCTGTATTCTTGGCCCTTTAAAAAGTCTAAACGACGCACGCCAAGAGGGTCTATATCGGTCCTTAAAACATGAAGTTCTTGTTCGGTAGGAATTGTTGTTTCTGGAATACCGTCTGGAATAATGAGATCAAAACCAGTATTTTCTCTTACTTCTTCTATGGTCACTCCGGAGTGTAAAGACTTTAATCTTGCTCTATCCGTAGTTTCATCAAAATCGATCACGCAAAGATTTGAAATAACCTCAATTGGTGCGCCCCACTTTACAGTACCATTTTTCCGCTCTTCGCCCATACCAACACCGGACTTAAAATCAACGTTCTCCACAAACACGCGCCTAGTATGACTTGGAACAAAATACAACGTTCGAGGCTGTACAACTGTATTTGTTGGCACACCTCTTGAACCGACGAAACTATTGGTTGGTTTACGCTTATCACCGATTAATGACAGATTCATATAACCATGCTGATCTATTTGCACCGGCTGCATAATGACAAAATACTTGCCACTAAGAACCATCCCAAAAGCTTCATCAGTTGAATACAAAGTTTCAATGGTTTCCTTGGGCATTTTGCCTGGAACAAAAGGAAAACGAATGTCGCTGAGAACTCCATATCTGCCACCAGCATAACCAAGTAGAGATAATCTGGGCGCATATAATTTTTTTGCCATTATAAGCCCCATCTCTCCTGAGGCACTTGTTGCGATTACAGCGAGCGCGTCACCAGCCGAAAAAGAGCGAGCGATACAACTTATAATCTGTTCTTCCAGGGTATAACAAGGCATACTTTCTAACTCCAATTAACTCAATGAATCCAGCACATATTCCGTCATAACCTCAGGATTAGCGGCAGCCTCAACGTAATTGGCACATGCCTTTGAATCAAATGAGTATTCAGGATAACAGCTCCCGGGGTGTGCTCCGCTTGGCGTCTCAACCACATCATCCACATAGATAGATAAGATGTCGCCATGCTGCAACTCACCAACAGGTACAATCCGTTCGCAACTAACAATCACATTTCTTGCTGCCTTTGCGTACCAAGAATCAAAAAAGGAATCACCTATGATTCGCCCATTCCCACATTTATCCGCCTCATTCACATGAATCAATGCATGATCTGGTACATAGCTAGGCACGGCTAGAAGAGTTTCATGACTGTATGGATCACAGATAGTCTTCATATAAGGATTGATTGTTAAGATATCGGTTCCAATACCACCCCTAACAGGATAAAATGGAATTCGTTCTGCGGCAGCCTTGAATTGAGAACAGAACATATATTCATCCATCTCATTCATTTCGATGACCCCTTCTTGCCTAGCCTTCACAAAATTGGGCGCCCTTCCTGGAGCGCCGCCATCAAAAGCCACAAAGGGAAAAATGGCTTTTTTAACCTTTCCCATCCCAATAAGTAAATCCAGGTCAAATGCCGCGCATGACAATATCGTCAAATCTTTTAGCGAAGATTTAGCAATTGCTTTAACTAATGCCATCGGTTTTCTAATATCACCCCATCCACCTATAACGATTGAATCGCCATCCTTTATGCGACTGATGACTTCATCAAGGTTCGCTACTTTGTCTATTGACATAATTTGCATTCCAAAACTATTTAATTAAATATACTAGAATTAAACTACTTTATATCAGTGGCTACTTGGCAGTTTCCGCTCTCCCAAACATCATCTTTTATAGCCTCTAATAGGAGACACCTAGTTTTACCGCGTAGCACGTGATAAGAACTTTACAATCTAGGTATTCATATGTTGTCTTCTAATTAAGTAAACGGATTTGGTAAATGATCGCGCAATTTTTTATTATGAATTACATGATTTAATTAAGTTATGAAAAGCAATAATATCTTGAGAGTATTGAGTCAATGAAGTTGATATGCGCTATTTTGCGCTTGTATATATCGGCGGATTAGTTGATCAATTCGATTTTTGATAGTACAGAAGTAATAAGTTTTATATTGAAATTTTACTACAGAAAAAGATATTCAAATATAAAGAGTCAATCATATTGACCGTTAGTTATTGAAGTGCTTGGATGCAGGCAGAGCTATATTTTTAACGATAAACTCCATTTATAACGCTCCCTTTCATGAGTTTTGTAACGACAACTAGATTTCATATCGTTTAACTAGCATACCAAATTTTATGAAAAGTCTAATCAGACAATATTTTTGCTCTATTCTATATATTCTTTTTTTTAATATCTGAATGTTGAGAGCCTGCTTTGAGAGAAGATAGAACCTCGTCTGTATGCTGTCCCAAGATGGGAGGGGGACGATGATATTCCACGGGTGTGCGTGATAGTTTTATAGGGTTACTCAACAACTGAAGATCATCTTTTAGAATATGAGGCATTGTCACCTGCATTTCCCTAGACTGAACCTGTGGCGTCTGAAAGGCCTCAGCAATCGTATTGATTGGGGAGCATGGCACATTTGCAGAGCCTAGCAAAACCATCCATTCTTGCCTGTCTCGATCTAGCATTTTTGCTTGTAATAAAGGCACCAATAGATCTCTATGTTTGACCCGCTGTCGGTTAGTCGCGAACCGTTCATCATTAACCAATTCGCTCAAGCCCAACACCTCCATATAGCTTCTAAACTGAATATCGTTACCTACCGCTACAACTAAATCTCCGTCTTTTGCCACAAAACTCTGATAGGGAACAATATTGGGATGCATATTGCCCAAGCGCTTTGGAATCATCCCTCCTACTAAATAGTTGGCGGCTTGGTTGGCCATACATGCGATAGCCACATCTAGCAATGCTAGATCTACGTATTGCCCCTGCCCGGACTGATCGCGCTCAGATAGTGCAGCTAAGATGCCTATCACACTATAGAGACCAGTCATGATATCAGTTAGCGCAACACCTACTTTTTGTGGCCCCGCGCCCTCAGTGCCGTCAGGGTTGCCAGTGATACTCATTAATCCACTCATAGCCTGAACTATTATATCGTAACCAGGGAATGTTTTTAGAGGGCCTGTCTGTCCGAATCCCGTAATCGAACAATACACCAAACGTGGATTAGCCTTAGACAAAGTGCCATAGTCCAGTCCGTATTTTGCCATAGTATCGACCTTAAAATTTTCGATAACTACATCGCTCTGCGTGGCCAATTGGCGGATGGCCTTCTGCCCATTTTTAGTCTTCATATCTAAACATACCGACTGCTTGCCACGATTAGCACACAGAAAGTACGCAGACTCTTTAGTTGTCTGGCCAGCGTTATCTCGCATATATGGCGGCCCCCAACCGCGAGTATCATCGCCACCGTCCGGATTCTCGACTTTGATTACCTCGGCCCCTAAATCGGCTAACAACTGGCTGGCCCAGGGGCCAGCCAAAACTCTAGAGAGATCAAGCACCTTAATATGCGACAATGCCCCCATCAGAATGCCGGAATATCGGTTTGGGCCCGACCCAAAATCAAAGCATGGATGTCATGAGTACCCTCATAGGTGTTAACCACCTCAAGATTAACCATGTGACGCATTACAGGATATTCGTCTGATATTCCATTACCACCCAACATATCCCGTGCCTGACGAGCAATATTCAACGCCTTTCCACAGGAATTACGCTTGATAAGAGAAATCAGCTCTGGAGCAATATCACCCTCAACAATCAACTGTCCAGCGCGGTAACAGGCTTGTAAACCGATACTTATCTCGGTTTGCATGTCGGCCAATTTCAGTTGTATAAGCTGATTAGCGGCCAGCGGACGTCCAAACTGCTTACGATCTAGCACATACATTCGCGCCGCATGCCAACAGCACTCTGCGGCTCCCAGTGCTCCCCAAGCAATACCAAAACGTGCATTGTTGAGACAGCCGAAAGGCCCCTTGAGACCCTCCACATTGGGTAGTAGATTCTCTTCAGAAACAAACACTTCATCCATCACAATTTCACCTGTAACAGATGTTCGTAAAGCCAATTTGCCCTCAATCGTTGGCGCACTAAGGCCAGTCATACCTTTTTCTAAAATGAAGCCACGAATTTTGCCATCATCAGTTTTTGCCCAAACTACAAACACATCAGCAATAGGACTATTAGTAATCCACATTTTTGCACCGCTTATACTATATCCACCGCTTACACTCTTTGCTCGCGTCAGCATCGATGCAGGGTCAGAACCATGATTAGGCTCTGTGAGCCCGAAACAACCGATCCAATCTCCGGAGGCTAATCTAGGTAGATATTTTTGGCGTTGTGCCTCGCTTCCATACCTATATATAGGATACATCACCAGTGACGACTGTACGCTCATCATAGATCGGTAGCCCGAATCTACCCGCTCAATCTCTCGAGCTACAAGCCCATAGGATATGTAATCCACACCAGAACAGTTATAACCTTCAAGAGTAGAGCCAAGCAATCCTAGCTCACCCATTTCTCGAAAAATAAATGGGTCTGTCTCCTCTTTGCGAAACGAATTTTGCACTCTTGGTACTAGCTTTTCCTGAGCATACTTTCTAGCAACGTCACGGACCATTCGCTGCTCCTCGGTGAGCTGCTTGTCCAGAAGAAAAGGATCCATCCAGTCAAAGCCTTTCACATTTTTTTCCTTCGCCATACTTTCCTCTTTTATGATTAACTATACAATGACCAAAATTCACAGGTGCCGAAATATAGTGATTCTCTATTCGTTGCTCTAGACGCCCAATAACATCCGCGCATCTCCGTCTTATTGTTTAACCTACAATAGATTTTATTTCGAGATATTCAGAAAACCCATGCACACCCCACTCTCTCCCATTACCAGACCGCTTAAATCCACCAAATGGCAAATCAAGATCAGGGGGCTCTCCATTTAGATAAACGCTACCGGCTCTTATAGACAATGCAACTCTTCGGGCACGATTAATATCATCACTCTCAACATATGCAGCTAGCCCATAGGGGGTATCATTGGCGATGCGAATTCCTTCTTCCTCAGTATCATAAGGAATCATTGTTAATACTGGTCCGAAAATTTCTTCCTGAGCAATGATCATATTATTGCTTACATTTGAAAATATTGTTGGTCGCACATAGTATCCATTATCAATACCCTCTGGGAGACCCAGGCCTCCGCAAACGAGTTTGGCACCTTCATTTATACCTGTGGCAATCAAGCCCTGAATATTATCCCACTGGAGCCTTGAGACCACCGGGCCCATATTAGTATTCTTATCTCTAGTATCTCCCACCACAAATGTTTCCGTCACCCTAGCCGCGATCACTTCCGCTTCCTCCAATTTGGATCTCGGTATTAGCATGCGAGAAGGAGCGTTACATGATTGGCCCGTATTCAGGTATAGCTGTTTTACACCTCGCTCTACCGCAGCTCCTATGTCAGCATCATCAAGAATTAAATTAGGTGACTTACCCCCCAATTCCAGAGTGACTCTCTTAATCGTAGGTGCTGCCTTTTGAGTAACCAGCGAACCGGCGCGAGTCGATCCAGTAAAGGAAATCATGTCAACATCCTCATGTGCTGACAGCACAGAGCCGGCTGTAACCCCATTTCCATTTACAAGATTAAAAACGCCAGGCGGCACCTCCGCTTCAGCAAGAATCTCAGCAAACACGATAGCAGATAAAGGGGCGATTTCGCTCGGCTTAAGTATCATGGTGCATCCGACTGCCAAGGCAGGGGCTACCTTGCAAGTAATTTGATTAAGCGGCCAATTCCAGGGAGTTATCAATCCACAAACTCCTATCGGCTCTTTAATCACCCTGTGTTCTCCAAGCCGCTCTTCAAACTGATAAGATTTAAGGATCTTCACCGCTTTAGCAATATGGCCAAGACCTGCGTAAACTTGGGAACCAGATGCTAGGCCAATTGGTGCTCCCATCTCATTGCGGACCGCGTCAGCAAGATCGTTTATACGTCTTTCATAAACATTCATGATTCTCTCAAGTAACTCAACACGCTCGCCGACCGTGGTTTTACTAAAGGTATCAAAGGCCAGTCGGGCTGCATTAACTGCCCTATCGACATCAGCTTGGCTTCCCAATGTGACAGTGCCGCATACTTCCTCCGTAGCAGGATTGATCACTTCAAAATCATTGGGTTTTGCTGGTGTGACCCATTCACCATCAATATAAAACCTTTTGTAATCACTCATTAAATTATCCTTTCTCTCCTAATCTTCATTTTCATTGTTATTTCTTTCCACTTCCTATAAGACGTAGAAAATTTAACTTCCTGATGAATGTTCTATAGAGCGGTTTCCAAACGCATCTTTATTTTATCTAGTCATATGACATTCATTATTTTTAAGGAATTCTGAAAAATAATACGCAAGACTAGATTGAGTACTGCCCAATAGTCGCTAATATAAATCGCAATGTTCATTTCAAGATGTCTTAACTTAGTAACACCCTAGCCAATACACTCATTAAAAGCGAACCAATCAACTAGGTTAGCCTTAAGTAAAGACAGGTTTTTTTAAATTTCTTCCATAGGTATAAACGCACATCTACAGAGATCGCGCATTTTTTTGAAGTTATACTTTTTATGTTTTAAGATCTACACCACAAAAATGCTAGGAATTTTTACTACTCTTCTCCTTAGCATTCGGCATTAAAACAATAAATATAAGTGAACATAACAAAATAATTGATGGAATCCATATAATTGAAATTTTTAAACCAAATACGGCTTCTTCAGTATTTTCACTCAAAGATGGGTCAAAGCCATATAAACCTGCAATGGCTAACCCTAACGCTCCACCAAGGGCAGCAGCAGCTTTACCCATAAATACATAGACTGAGAAGTAGGTTGCACTACGGCCTTCACCATCTTGCCATGTACTATCATCTACGATGTCTGAAAGTATTGATGGTGTAATTATATTAAGACAGGCATAACTAAAATCTGTCAAAATTTTTAATACTAGTAACTCTAAAAATCCTGTTTTACTGGGTTGCAGAAGACCTGTACAAAGGCATGCCAATATCAAAGTAATCGTGGCAGTGAGCCATAACCTTTTTTTACCAATCCAGATCGAAAACTTATATACAACTGGAATTAAAAAGATAGATATCGCAAAAGACATCATGAATATCTTCGAAAATTCAGCTCCCATTTGAAGGTAAGAATCAACATAAATAAAAATCAATCCATACCACATGCCAACACCTAAACCAAAAAATATATATCCGCTTACAAAAATTAAAAATGGCCTATTGCTAATTATTGAATAAAGCGCCGAAACCAAATGTTTTTTTACATTATTCTGCATAGTTCTATTAGCGATAACAGCAACATCGTTTGGGATCGCATTTGTACACATGTATAGAGAAGGTAACATCATAAAAGCCGATATTATGACAGCCCAACGCAGAGTATCGGGCGTAATTTCAGTTGTATCGAATAAAGGTAATTGGGGGATTGCATAAAATATGACTAAACCAAAGTATGCCGCCATATTTCGGAGGCTATAGATCATGGTTTTATCATTTGACACACTACTAATTTCTCCTCCATAGGTCATATGGGGAATTTCAAATAAGGTAAAGGAAAAGTAAAAAAGCAATGTGCAAATCAAGAAATATGTTGTACTAACATTATCAGGTGGCAAAAAAAGAAAATAACCACTAGCAACGACCGTTACACCACCGATTATAAAAAATGGTTTACGTGAGCCTTTTCTGTCATAGTAAAAGTCAGACAGATAACCAATAATAGGATCTGAAACGGCATCAAATAGCCTTGCGATTAACATTACCCATGCAATCGACGATAAGGCTAAACCAAAATTTTTGGCATATACGCCTGGTAGAGCTGTCCACATAGGTGTCATCAAGATAGTTGTCGAAATGACAGGTAGAGAGTACATACCCCCTTGCAAGAGAGTAGCTGTAGTTCTGATATTTGGGTCGGAGGCGCTACTGCTATCTATACTCATGCAGGAAGATCTCCGTTATAGGCGAAAAAAATACTCTTGCAGTTAAAAATGTAACTACAAGAGTGAGGATTTACTAGGGGAGGTAACCTCCCCCTCTGACTCAAATAATTAACATTTGATATCCTTAATCTTTGATAGCGTACTTCTCACCAAAGACAGTAAGCTCTTCTTTTGATGTATCCAACGGAGCACATTCTGGAAATCCTGAAATAGTTTCAAACACAGTATTGGTAATAGTGTGAATAATAGGTCCCTCTTTTTCCTCCATTTCATTCCATCTAGTTTGATGAGGCAATAAGGTTTCATCTTCCATTATTGCTTTCCAAACACTCTCTCTTTGGCCCATACTATCCCAAATATTAAAATACATGATTTCAGGATTAACACCAATCTCCACACGGAAGGGTCCCAGCCACCTATACCCATGTTTTTCAAATGCAGTAAAGCATGTCCTCAACTCTTCGAGTACCTTTTTATAGCCACCCATCTTTATTCGATATGATCTTTGTTCATATAACATTGTAACACCCTTTTATTGAATTTTAATAACAAGGTTTTCGCCGCTTTCTAAAGACGAAAACCTTGCTTTGCTAAACTTATTTAAAAGTCATATCTAGCAGTTACTCCATAGGTACGAGGAGGATCAAATGTTGTTAGATCTGTCCCCAAGCCATAGGCATCATTTGCATTATAAACCTGCTGAATTTCCTTTTTGTCGCCGACATTTTGCACAAATAAGCTTAACTTTAATCCAGATTCATAAGGCTGGTAATTAACCCTAAGATTTGCCTTCCAATAATCACCAATTTTTTGAACATTTTCGATTTGAGAGTAATAATCCCCAACATAATTAAAATCGATCTGAGGCGATAATATACCTTTGGCTAGCGGAATGTCGTAACGGATTAAGCCATTAAAATCAAGATCAGGAGTTCGAGGAGTTTTATTCCCTGTTAAATCATCTACTGCGTTTGGCGCATACTTTTCGATTTTAGCATCCACCATACCCAAGCCAAAACTCACCATTAGATTTTCTGTGGCCTGCGCTACTAGCTCAACTTCGATACCAGTGAAGCTAACCTCAGGTATATTGATGTCGCTGCGAGTAAACATGAAGTCTGTTTCAATTTGAGTGTATGTTTGATAATCACTGTAATCATAATAGAAAGCTGCGGCATTTAGCTGCATACGATTATCAAGCCACTGGGTTTTGAATCCTGCCTCATATGCTATAACAGTTTCTGGCTCAACAAAGACATATTCCTCTTCGACGCTATTGTAGATAAAGCCCAGTAGGCCAGCCTTAAAACCTTTACTTACACTTGAATACAAAAGCATATCTTCCGTAACTGCGTAATCTGCAGACAAACGCCAAGTTATTTCTTTGGTAGTCGCATCATCACGATAATCTGAAACGAAGACTTCAGAACCTCCATCTTCATGCGCTGAATAGTCAAGAAATGAAAGATTTGATGTCCTAGGGAACGTCGTGAAGTCGCCAGCGGTTCGGACTCTCTCTAACTTATCTCGAGAATACCGAATTCCGTGAGTAGTCTTGAGTTTATCAGTCCAAGAATAGTTAGTTTGAAGAAAAATAGCTGAACTTTTGGAATTATGATCAATAAGATCCATATCTCCAAATCCGGTGCCTGGGTAGTCATAACCGTAAAGCACATATAAACCAGTCAAATCATCGGTTACTCTGCTACTCATATCAGCATCCATATAAAATCCCCCTACAATCCACTGGAGAGGAGAGTCAGTTTCGGAAGTCAATCGTAACTCCTGAATAAAGCCTTCATAATCTACGGCATTATACTGATGGAAAATTGGCGCTCCTGAAGAGTCAGCATCGTTTATGAAACTAAAACCAACATCTGAATATCCTGTAACAGAAGTTAAGGCCATTCCGCTTAAACCCCAGTTTAATGTGAGATTCAATTGTGTATCCTCAACACTATTATCTAAATCACTCTGACTTAAATCTGTATTGGCCTTAGAGTAACCACTTTCAGGACCTGGATTATTCAAAAGAGCTTCAGCTATACCCATCCCAGAATAAGCATGGGGGGAAGGAATTGTACTTTGAAATAAGAGAGGATCTTGGTCCAGAGAGCCGTATTGAGCCTTAAACAGTACATCAACATTTTCCGTAGGCTCATATTCCACAATAGCTCGAATTGCGTAAGTATCGTAGTCATAGATATCCTCGCCATTATGGATATTTTCTAACCAACCATCTTGGCGATCATAGAACCCAGAGATCCGGACACCTACTTTGTCTGATACGGGGCCGCCAACCGCACCTTCTAACCGTGTTTTGTTATTATTACCATAAGTCAGTTCAGCATACCCCTCCAACTCATCTCCAGGTCTCTTGCTGACCAGCTGCACAGCACCGGCAGTTGAATTACGACCAAATAGCGTGCCTTGAGGCCCACGAAGCACCTCTACTTGATCAACATCGAAGAATGCCAATCCATGAGAAATATAGCTGTCTAAAAGTAAATCATCCGAATAGAGTGATGATGACGGTCCAGCCATATAAGTCTGACCGGAAGAGTAAACTCCTCGGATTACGATTTGAACAGAAGAATTCTCTCCACTGTCGTTGTAGGTTCTAAGGTTAGGAACTTGCGTACCAAGCTCGCCAGAGCCGCGCATATTAAGATCCTGAAGCTTTGCTCCATTCATTACAGTCATTGAAATTGGTACGTCCTGAGCACTTTCTGAGCGCCTTTCAGCCGTAATGGTAATTTCTTCCAATGCCACGTCAGCCATCGTGATGCCTGAAAAAGTAATAGGTAATAACAGTATCAACTTGTAGGTCTTCGTTATAAAGTTCTTCATATATTTTCCCCTTTAAAAATAAAATACCAAAAACTACGGAATAAATATTTATTTTTGACTTTAATATTTACTCATATGAATCAAATTACTTCCCTTTAAGTTTCCTAATAACGTAATTAACAAAATATCGCGCAATAAATTTTTTTTAACTGCGCTTTGACATCCTGACAAAGCTAAATTCTCTAAATCACTAGTGAAGGATATTACAGAATCTAAAAGACCCATACATGACCAGATATACTGGCCTGTATAGGTATTTAATAGGTACTTAGTTTTGTAAAGTGACTCCTAGATCACTTGTTTGGTGGAGGCGGCGGGAACTGTACTTAGACTATTTATTAATATAGCTTTAATGGGTTTAGAAAACTGCTTTTGTTACATCCTGTGTTACTTTAATCTACATCCTGTCAAACTCTTTTCAAGTTATAAAGCGCATTAGAGAACATTAAGTATTAGAACGTGAACTGCCCTCAACCAAACCATCAACCAAACCATCAACCAACGATTTGCGATAGTTCTCAAGGGTACTATATGGCCGGCTGGCTACGCCACTTTCAACTGCAGCCTCTGCAACTGCAACTGCAGGTGCGATGTAATCAATTAGCCTTGGTCGAAAAATTAGATGAACGCTGATTTTCAGTATCACGACTAAGGTTAAAACTTTAGTAGAGCCAGACTGCACGAGAGTTGATGTCTGAATGAAATCGGCGAGGTTTTTAAATTGATCCACCGATCCTATCAATTTAAGGTAGTTAAGTTGGCGGTACCATAAAACAGCATACCCTGATGTATCTAGTAGACAGTCTATTCTGCCTCATCATTATCACTGCTGACGGGAGTGTCCCGCTTCAGCCTGTGATAATAGCCAAATACGGATAACCCACCAAAGATTGCCATCACTACCATCACACCTCCCATCCAGTAATGCGCTAAAGTCATCTCCTGCATGTCCAGCTCCTCTTAGAATTGCGTCACGAGTCGCTACTCTCGCGATCTTTTTTCAGATGCACCATCCAGTGAATCATCAACCCGCTCAGTACTACGAACCCGATCGCCCCGGATGTTTCCATAAATATATCCCAAAACATAGTATATTCTTAGCCTCCGAACAGTTACGTTCCCAATATTATTCATGCGCTACAGGTATCAGATTTGAAATACCCGGGTCGCCCTGAAAACGCCATGTTGGTAACGGTGCCCGCTACAATGGTGGTAACCAACATTACATATGAGTTAGGTATGTTTGTCATATTCAGCAAGTCCGGTAAATGCGTAAATGACCACAGGGTATTGATAAACCAGACCGTCAGGAGTGTTATAAATGCACCTACGGTCGTTCGTTTCCAGAAAAGGCCAGACACCATCAGCCACAACACCGGCATTAACCACGCGAGAACCCATCCTACAGAAGGCAGAATCGTGGGCAGTATAGATCCCACCACAATTGCCGCTGTTGCCAGCAAGACGATGGCCACCCGTGTCACGGAGGCAATTTGTGCTTCCGTTGCCTGAGGGTTATAGAATCGCTTGTAGATGTCATTACTGAAAATGGTGGCCGGAGCCAGAGCCGTCATGGCGAATGAGGAAAGAATGGCAGCCATAAAAGAGCCAATGAGAAAAATCACCAGCCAGTCAGGCAGGAGGTTAAGCAACATCGTTGTTGCGGCAATCTTGGGACCCAACACCTGGAACTCGGGCAGCGATTTTGCCGTCAAACCGATCACGCAGATAAACACACCGAAAAGGCCGTTTACCGGCGCGGCAATCCAGAGCGCCCTGATAATAGTTTTCTCGCTCTTAGCAGCCATACAAACCTGTAACAGCGGCTGGTTCGCCGGTTGGCTGAATACCAGCGCAACGACCAGGCCAAAGGCAAAGGTCCAAAGTAATTCGGGAGGTCCAAATATAGTCAGCATATGTTCATCATCGCTGGCGGTGTAAAATTCAGCCACCGATGAAAAGTCACCGCCGGGAAGCTTAAAAGCGAGAAATAACATCGCGAGGATAACGCTTACATACATCAGTATCGCATTGAGGACGTTTATCCAACCGACTTCCTTGATGCCCGCCAGCACTACATACAATACTCCCAATACGCCCCCAGCAATGGCGGCATATTTAATCTCCCATCCTGTCATGGTTGATAACAGAATCGCGAGTCCTTGTGTTTCAAGTGTTAGTACGCCGAATATCGAGCCCGCCATTACACAGGACACCATCATCCGAATACCTGGGCTGTATAAAGTCTCCAGTAGTTGAGGCACTGAATTAACACCAGTGCGCCTGACCCACAAACCGGTACTGAGACAGATAACTACCAAGAGAATGACATGGGCAATGGAAAACCACAGAGCGGTGGCACCCATGTCCCAGGCCATCTCGAATATACCCATGATATGGGGTGTACCCAGAACCGTTAAAGCAAGTGTGGCGGCTACGACCGGAACTCCCAGCTGCCGTCCACCCAGAGTGAATTCGGCTTCATTGTGGCCGTCCCGAGCACTTTTTCGGGACACCCAATAGCCTATACCACCAATGAGGATTAGCTCGTAAAATAAAACTGCTACCAATATCCCAATATTCATGCCGACATTATAGCCACGTCTGTAAGCCTGTTATTTTCCCGAAACCAGTTTGTTTCAGATACTGAGACACTTCTACTATTGCAACAATTGGAGCGCAAATGAGCTGTGGATAGGCACCACAAAGATTTCAGTCTTGCGCTGGCAAGATAGTAGCTTCCACCTCTCCAAACCCGATACGAGCGGCACCTTCCCTCTCACAGAAACCACGGATGAGTACGGAGTCGCCGTCTTCAAGAAAGTTGCGAGATTCACCATTGGGAAGTCTGATAGCGTCAGTACCGCCTCGCGTCAGCTCCAGCAGCGACCCAGACTGGTCCCTATTCGCACCTGACTGGGTACCGGTGCCAAGTAAATCTCCCGGATTCATGGCACAGCCGTTCACTGAATGGTGGGCCACCATCTGCCCGACAGTCCAGTAGGCTTCACTAAAACAGGCACTGGATAGCTTAACGGGCTTTTCGCCCGCCGCACGCATATTCTCAGTCTGGATATAGCACTCCAACTGTAAGTCAATCGCTCCCTGCTCGGAATTGATGTGCGATGCCAGATAGCTGAGCGGCTGCGGATCCCCCTTAGGGCGCGAAAATTTAGTTCGAAACGGAGCGAGCGCCTCCCTGGTTACAATCCACGGTGAAATTGTCGTAGCGAAATTTTTAGCCAGAAAAGGCCCCAGTGGTTGATACTCCCACGCTTGAATATCGCGAGCCGACCAGTCGTTGAGTAGACACAGGCCAAAAATATGGTCCTCTGCAACATCTATCCCTATGCGATCGCCCGCTTCTGAGCCCTCGCCAATGAAAACCCCCACCTCCACTTCATAGTCAAGCCGACGACTGGGACCGAAATCCGGTTCATTAGAACTGACTGCTTTGATCTGGGCCATTGGTCGAGCAAAGGCCGTACCAGAAATCCCAATCGTTGAAGAACGGCCGTGATAAGCGATGGGAATCCACTTGTAGTTGGGCAGCAAGGGATTGTCTGGGCGGAACAGGGCCCCCACAGCAGAAGCGTGGTTTATGGAGGTATAGAAATCGGTATAGTCACCGACCCGACTTGGCATCCCATATTCGACATCGGCTTGTGGCACCAAACATTCCTGAATTTGCGCTCTTACCTCTGAATCGCTGCGTAGTGCGCGCGACAGAGCCAGTCGCAAGGCGCCGCTAGCTGCTGAGCCCATTCCCATCAAGCGGTTGAGTGATGATTCAGCAGCGGCTTGAGCCGCCTGCAACGCCAACCCATCAAAAATACCTGTTCGCACCGCACCTGCAATATCCAGCACCTGGTCGCCGATGGCTACGCCACCGCGCAAGACCTCCCCGCTACCAGCACGCCGAAATATCCCCAAAGGCAGGTTTTGAATGGGGAATTCGCTGTTGTCATTAGCCGAGTCCACCCAGCTTATAAGATGAATGTCATGGGTTTCGTTTATCTGGCTCATATTAAGTTGTTCCATCGCTATAACCCTTTTGTTCTAGGAACGGGCGATCTATCCCTGGCCCTAGCCAGCAGCAGCTCTTTGGTAATTGTTGCGGCTGTCTTCTTCAGACTCGCAATTAATCCGGAATCCATCGTCTGTGAAGACCTTGAACTGGGTATCAAGACAACAAGAGCCGCGAATGGCTGCCGGAGATGGTTATAAACAGGGACCGCGACGCCACATATGCCTTCATGAAATTCCTCGTGATCTATCGCAAAACCCTGCTTATTGTATTCGGTCAGGCTCTGTTTCAGGAGCTGCCTATCGGTAATTGTCTTGCCAGTGAACCTTGTCAACTCTCCGTCGAGTAGGAGGTCAGCTCGATCGGGATGCATATGCGCCAGAATTACTTTCGCACCGGCCGCTGCATGCAATGCGAGAGGCTCACCGGGTGGTGGTTGCGCTGTGAGTGGGTGTGGGGACAAGGCCGAATAAATGGGTATGGTTGAATTTCCCAGCCACATCTCCAGTGTCACCGTTTCCCCCGTAGAATTCCGGAGGCTGTCAATTAACGGCCTAGAGACCTCCTTGGCTTGCCTGAAATTGAGCTCCACCATTGTCGTCGCCAGCTGATAGATGGCTGGACCCAGTCCATATTTCCCGGTCTCCCGATTCTTGTATACCATCTCGTACTCAGCCAACTTCAAAATTATTCGCGAGATAGTGGCCTTATGGACGCCTAGCTTTCGGCCAATGTCCGTAGTGCCCATCTCCCCCTCCTCATGGGACAACGTGATGAGTACCTGAATAGCTTTATCTACGGTTGAGGCTGGTCCACGTGGTTTCATATGCTGAAGCACTCCAAATGACAACTAGACATTAGTTCTAACCCATGGATAAGTGAAATTTCAGCTCTCGCGATCTGGGACCTAATAACCCGAATCGCTAGCGGATCTTATTACTGAGTACACCGATTCCTTCTACTTCCAGTTCGACAGTATCCCCAGGTTGAATCCAGCGCTCTAACTCATCGCCGCAGCCATAGGCAATCGTACCAGAGCCGATGAAATCACCGGGATAAAGTGTCTCGGAGCGGGAGATGTACTCAATGATCTGCTCAAAACTCCAGAACATATCCGACGTACTGCCCTGAGACCAGACCTCGCCATTAACTCTAGCCTGCATCCTTAAATTGCTGACATCAAACTCATCCGGTGTGACCACACAGGGACCCATCACATTCCCACTATCCATGTCCTTACCCTTGGAGGGTCCCAGCAACATCGTCACTTCCTCTTGCAATACATCCCTAGCACTTATGTCATTGAATATAGTGTATCCCGCGATGTAGTCAGTGGCGCACTCCGCTGGAATATTCCTGCCAGTCTTGCCGATATAGACGCCAAATTCCAGCTCATAATCCAGCTTTTCAGTATACTTGGGCCAGTCAATCTCTGCATCCATTCCCACCACAGTGTCGCAGTTACCCTTGTAATATAACGGCCTCTTGTACCATAAATCTGGGATAGGCTTGCCCGTACGCTTCTCGAAATTCTTCGCGTGCGTCTCGAAGCTGATTGTGTCCCTGATGGAAGTTGGCCTCAGTACCGGCGCTAGCAAAATCACATCATCCAGGTTGGACACAATGCGTTCATCTTTCGGGCCTCTCGGTTCGATACCCGCCTTGACCTGGGCCTCGACGAATGTCAAGGCATCGTTTGCAGCAGATAGGCTCTTCTGCCCCCCACGGAAAAACTCAATCATATCTAGAGGTATAAGAGCCTCCGCCACTTCGTAGAACCGCTCCGTATTAGATGTCGCCTTTAAGGAAGCCGCGTAGGCGAGTGAGAGGTCAATGACGTTCTGATCCAGCAGAGCACCAACGCGCGAAATGCTCCCCAGTGGTGTTTGTATACTAAAGGTTACGAGTTTCACAACAGATTATTCCTCTGTAGAAATTTTAAGATTACTCGGATGCTTCACTGCCCCTGTTCAAGTCAAACAATTTCAGTTGCTGTAGCAAGCGTCGATTATTGCGACCAAGTGTCTCGCTTTGGGTGTTATCGGGGTAGTGGTACCACCCCTCCCCGGATTTTATGCCGAGCTCACCCCGTTCTACTTTTTCCAATAGTTGAGACGACGGCACCTGCGCGTTACTCAGGGTCGGGAATATATTCGCGGAAGCTCTTGCTGCAGTGTCCAGACCGATCATGTCTTCAGCTTCCATCGGACCAAGACAGGCAAGTCGAAAACCATAGCTACCCTTGACGGCCCTATCGAGGTCCTCCGGTGAAACGACGCCTTCATCGAGCAAGTAGTCAATTTCTCTTTCCATTGCACCGGTAAGCCTGTTGATAACGAAACCGGGGACTTCTTTTCTTACCAGCACAGGAAGTTTCCCCACCCAATTCATTAGGTCGGTGATTGTCGTGATCACGCTTTCGTTGGTTGCCTTACCTTTATGGATCTCCACCGCGGGTATTATGTGAGCGGGATTAAAATAATGTAGGCCTATCACTCGCTCGGGTGTTGTCATCTTTTCGGCAATTCTGGAAATGGTCATGCTGCTAGTGTTACTTGCCAAAATGACATGTTCGGGCAGCTGATCCAGCCGCGCAAAAAGCTCCCGCTTCAATTCAATGACTTCTGGCATCGCCTCGACCACAACATCGCAATTGGTCACTGCCTCGGAAAATTCATCATTCAAGTAGAATGTAACTCTCTCGCAGATTGAGCCCACGGCTTCATCCAACAAGCCGAATTCGTGAAATTCCTTCAAATTGGAGCTTATCTGGCTACGACAACGGTCGAGCGCTTTCCGGGTCACATCGAGCACCCTTACCTGTAACCCGGCCTGGGCAAAATTCTGAGCGATTCCCGCACCCATAATCCCGGCGCCCACCACTACCACGCGTTTTATGTTCTCTGGATTCACGTCTGCACCCCCCTGTGTTATGAATCAAGGCCCAGAGCCAGACCGAAACCGGCTCCCATCGTTAATCAGTGTAGATTCCAAGCATGTCTCACTCAACGCCACCGTCTCAAATATAGAGACACATAGGGTAATTACCGGAGCAATGATTCGTTTTAACACAGGCTACGATCGCCATTTTTTCTTCGCAAACATCTGGCAAACGGGTTCGAATTAGGCTCCAGTTTGTGTAACCAAAAGATCCGCTATTGTCCCTCTATGTGAGACGATTCTTACTGCATCGTTAATTTTATCAGGGGAACTGACTATCATGGCAAGACAGGCGGTCATCTTATCCAGACGCCTTCTCCGGCGTTCACACACGTCCCAAACGGAAGATAATTTGTGCCGACAATATATTGGAGGATATACAATGGCGATTAATAACTACTACCGCACACCAACACTGGAAGAATACAGTGAGCGTTTCAAGGAATTCTTCAAGTTCAAAAGAGAGAACGGCATTCTAGAGGTAAGAATGCATACCAACGACGGCCCGGTAAAATGGAGCTACCAGTTTCACCACGCGCTGGCCGAGTTGTGGACAGTGATCGGTCATGACAAAGAAAACGAAGTCCTTATCCTGACGGGTACCGACCCAAGCTGGATCAATGAGTGGGACACCGAATCTTTTGCCGAGGTAGAGCAGTCACCCAATAACGATAAGCGGTATGACGTACAAATTTACGACACGTTGAAAATCGTTGAGAACTTTGTCAATGACATCGAGATTCCCACCATTGCCGCGATCAACGGTAAGGGCATCCACTGGGAGATGTGCATGATGAGCGACATCACACTTTGCACACCCGATTTTATCCTGAAAGATGATCACTTCGGTATGCATAGCGGCCATGTACCCGGCGATGGCATGGGGCTATGCCTGCAGGAGATTCTCGGTATCAAGCGCGGTAACTACATGATGCTGACCTGTAAGGAAATGGATGCCCAGAAGTGCCTTGATTTGGGTGTTGTCAATGAGGTGGTTGAACGGGAACAGATTGTGGACCGCGCCTGGGAACTGGCAAGGCTCATTATGGAATCAAGCCGTTCATGTCGCCGCCTGACTCACTATATGTGCGTACGTCCATGGAAGACGTTGATAGAGCGGGATTTTCGTATTCACGTTCTGTCTGAGATGTATTCCTTCAACCTCTCTGATTCAGCGCATGATTTTGAGTACATTAAATATGATAGATAGTCGTTTTGTAATCTATGTTACGTTAGCGACGAATGACTGGCCCGTCCATTGAGACGAGCCAGTCGCTCTGACCTGCTGGAGTCACGCAGTTAAGCACACCTACTCCCGCCATCACTGATACTCTAGAATCTGTCTCTTATACACATCTGACGCTGCCGACGACTCCTTACGTGTA
>OJCJ01000019.1_pt1 | contig 32590 bp, 31 predicted proteins | sample 1591811 | NCBI WGS metagenome assembly OJCJ01 (sample SAMN05416758, study PRJEB24817) | seawater metagenome | isolation source: Sea water | place: Canada:Atlantic | collected 2013-07
GTGGGCTCGGAGATGTGTATAAGAGACAGGCGATGGATAATGCCTGGAACATACCGCCGATCGCTACCGTCGCATTTCTCTGCTTAAGTCTGGCATTAATTGTTTTTGGGGGTGTAAAGCGCATTGCCCATTTTGCGCAGATTGCCGTACCTGCTATGGCAGCAGGTTATATTCTGATTGCACTGATCGTGATTGGCGCCAACATAGACGCCGTACCTGCCATGGTGAAACTTATTTTCAATAGCGCCTTTGGTATGGAAGCCGGTTACGGAGCCATTATCGGAATGGCCGTGCAGTGGGGTGTAAAGCGCGGTATTTATTCTAATGAGGCTGGGCAGGGTAGTTCACCTCATGCCGCAGCAGCCGCCGAAGTCTCCCACCCCGTTAAGCAGGGATTGGTTCAGGCGTTCTCTGTTTATATCGACACATTGCTAATCTGCACTGCTACCGCATTTATGATTTTGCTGACCGGACTTTACAATGTGCAGGGCGCCGATGGTGGCATGCTCTATGAGGGATTAGCTGGCGTTGCTGCTGGTCCAGGCTATGTTCAGGCTTCCTTTGATACTATCCTGCCTGGTTTTGGCAGTGGTCTTTTGGCGCTGTCATTGCTGTTCTTTGCCTTTACTACCATTGTTGCTTATTACTATATTGCTGAAACTAATGTGATGTATATCAACCGCAAGGTGCATCGCGCCTGGCTAGTCTTTGCGCTCAAAGCATTGGTGCTGGTGTCTGTAATGTATGGTGGGCTAAAAACCGCTGCCGTTGCCTGGGCGTTGGGTGATGTTGGTGTTGGTGTTATGGCCTGGTTAAATATTGTGGCTATATTAATTCTACAAAAGCCTGCATTGGTGGCACTTAAAGATTATGAGACGCAGCTAGGGCAGGGCATTGACCCAGTATTTAATCCTGAGAAAGCGGGTATCGAAAACGCCGATTTCTGGGTTGCAAAATAACGGTCTAAATTAAGACGGGCTGCTATCGACAAGTAGCGGCCAGCCCCCCAACTCCTTCCATCGATTGACAATTTTGCAATAGAGCTCTGCGGTTTTAACCGTGTCATAGAGTGCACTGTGGGCATCGCGATTATTAAACTCAATTTTCGCGGCCTGACAGGCCTTGGCTAATACTGTCTGCCCATAGGCTAGCCCTGCCAGACTCGAGGTATCAAAACAGGAAAAGGGGTGAAAAGGGCTGCGCTTAATTTGATTGCGCTTTATAGCCGCATTCACAAAGCCAAGATCAAAATGGGCATTATGTGCCACCATCACCGCACGGGTGCAGCCAGAGTTAGAGACCTCACGGCGAATTGGCTGAAATATTTCACGCAGTGCTTCACCTTCATCTTCCATCATGCGCTCAGGGTCGTAGAGATCAATGCCAGTAAACTCTAGCGCCGCATCATCAATATTGGCACCGGGAAAGGGTTCAATATTTTTACTGTAGCTCTCTTTGATCTGCAGGTTACCCTGAAAGTCCATTTCCAAAATAACGGCGGCAATTTCCAGCAGTGCATCTTTGCGTGAATCAAAGCCGCCCGTTTCAACATCGACTACCACGGGCAGAAACCCGCGAAAACGCTGTGCCATTTTTGATGGAGCTAGAAGTTCTTCAGGCATTTCCATTAGAGGCTCAATTTCCAGTTTAGAGTAGTACTAGCACCAAGCGGGACTAACTGCGAGCCATCATAGGGAATTGTTGCTGGCAGCTCCCAAGGATCGCGCTTTAATAAAATGGTTTCGCTGTTGTAGGGCAAGCTGTAAAAATCTGCGCCATGTTTGCTGGCAAAGGCCTCTAGCTTATCCAGTGCACCAGCCTGTTCAAATACCTCAGCGTAGAGTTCAATCGCCGCATGGTGACTAAAACAGCCGGCACAGCCACAGGAGCTCTCTTTCCTACCCTGTATATGAGGTGCAGAATCTGTGCCCAAAAAGAATTTTTTATTGCCGCTGGTGGCTGCCGCGATCAGTGCCTGTTGATGAGTATCTCGCTTTAGAATCGGCAGGCAAAAAAGATGCGGACGAATACCGCCAGCCAACATATGGTTGCGGTTATACAGCAGGTGTTGCGGTGTAATAGTGGCAGCGACATTATCGCCAGCCTGAGCTACAAACTCAGCAGCTTCTGAGGTGGTGATATGTTCCAGAACAATTTTGAGGTTGGGGTAATGCTGCACTAAACCGCGCAGGTGGCGCTCAATAAATATCGCCTCGCGATCAAAAATATCGGTGTCGATAGAGGTTACTTCACCGTGCAATTGCAGCACCATGCCAACTTCCTGCATGGTCTCCAAAACCTGATGAATATTATTTAAGTTGGTCACCCCAGAATCAGAGTTGGTGGTAGCACCGGCGGGATAATACTTACAGCCATGAATAAACCCACATTCTTTGGCGGCGCGAATTTCGTCTGGCGAGGTATTATCGGTCAGATAGAGAACCATCAGCGGCTGCCAATTTGATCCCTCTGGACGCTGGGCCAAAATTCGATCGCGATAGGCACTGGCCTCCGCAACCGTGGTCGCTGGAGGTGTCAGATTAGGCATAATAATGCCGCGGCCAAAGCATCGGGCTGCCGCTGGGACTGTGGTTTCGAGAGCTTGATGATCACGTAGGTGCAGGTGCCAATCATCGGGTTGGATAATACTGAGTTGATCCATTGAAAAGAGTCCTTTATTAGAGCCTCAATGCTACCGGAAACAGTAGCTTCATACGAGTAATTGTGGAAAAGTAAGGCTTAAAAAAGAGCCTTGTATGAAGATAACAATCCTTACTAACAGAGACCTAGCCAGTCATATTGCCCTGACTCGACTGGTACAAGGCCTCAGTGACCATCAGCTGAACATTTTTATTTCAGAAAAAGTGGGTGCTGACCATCGGCTACCGCAACCATTGGTGGATTTGGCTGCCTTTGAGAAACGGCAAATCGCCGCTGCTAAAATGAGTTTTGATGATCTCGCCCGATTGGCAGGTTGCGAGCTACAAGGCTTTGCTGATATCGATAATAGAGTGAATGGGCTAGAGGGACTCCAACGTATTCGCGCCAGTGCACCAGAGCTTATTATCTCGGTGCGCTTTGGCTTGATTATCCGCGATGCGGTTATTGCTATTCCTCAGTATGGCGTGATCAATCTGCATTCTGGTGTGCTGCCCAGCTACCGCGGGGTGATGGCGACCTTTAGAGCTATGCTCAATAATGAGCCAGAGATCGGTTCGACATTGCATTATATCCAGGATGCCGGGGTAGATACTGGCGATATTATTTCAATCTCGCGGATTCCAGTAGATGCCGATAAATCCTATTTGGCCAATGTGCTCAACCTCTATGCAGATGGCTGTGCGCAGATTTTTCAGGCTGTGGCCCAGATTCAATCGGGCCAGGTTATTGACAAACAGCGGCAGCAGGGCCCAGCCAGCTATTACAGCTTTCCTGCAGATGATGAGTTGGAGATATTTTTTGCTCAGGGTTATCGCCTGTTTGATCACAAGCAATACTAAAATCATCGCTGTTAGGGTAAAATCGCCAGCTAATTTTCTCCAGCAAAGGATCTTGTTTCGTGTCAGACGTTAATAAAGTAGTTTTAGCCTATTCAGGCGGACTGGATACATCCGTTATTGTGAAATGGCTGCAGGAAGAATATAGCTGCGAAGTGGTTACTTTCACGGCCGATATCGGTCAGGGTGAAGAAGTTGAACCCGCTCGCGCCAAAGCTGAAGCTCTAGGCGTAAAAGAAATCTATATTGATGATCTGCGCGAGGAGTATGCGCGGGACTTTGTATTCCCTATGTTCCGTGCCAATACCATTTACGAAGGTGAGTACTTGCTGGGTACATCTATCGCTCGCCCACTGATTGCTAAGCGCCTGATTGAAATTGCCAATGAAACTGGAGCCGATACTATTTCTCACGGTGCCACGGGCAAGGGCAATGATCAGGTGCGTTTTGAGTTGGGTGCCTATGCCCTCAAGCCCGGCATTAAAGTTATTGCACCATGGCGCGAATGGGACCTTAACTCGCGGGACAAGTTAATGGAGTACTGTGAAAAGCACAGCATTCCTGTAGAAATGAAACGCGGAAAAAAATCCCCTTTCTCTATGGACGCTAATCTGCTGCATATTTCTTATGAAGGCGGCAATCTGGAAGACCCCTGGTCCGAAGCAGAGGACGATATGTGGCGCTGGACCGTTTCACCAGAAGAGGCACCAGACCAGCCTACCTATATGACCATCAGCTATGAGAAGGGCGATATTGTGGCGATTGATGGCGAAGCCATGTCAGCCGCTACGGTTATTGAATACTTAAACAAAGTGGCTGGCGCCAATGGTGTTGGGCGTTTGGATATTGTTGAAAATCGCTATGTGGGCATGAAGTCTCGTGGCTGTTACGAAACGCCAGCGGGCACCGTAATGATGAAAGCACACCGTGCCATTGAGTCATTAACATTGGATCGCGAAGTCGCGCATATGAAAGATGAACTTATGCCGAAGTACGCCAAGCTGATTTATAACGGCTACTGGTGGGCGCCTGAGCGTTTAATGTTGCAAGCCGCCATTGACCAGACTCAGGACGTGGTTAACGGCGAAGTGCGCATTAAACTCTATAAAGGCAGTGTCAGTGTTGTTGGCCGTCAGTCGGCAAGCGACAGTTTGTTTGATGCCAATATCGCTACCTTTGATGATGATGGTGGCGCCTATAATCAGGCCGATGCAGAAGGCTTTATTAAGCTGAATGCGTTGCGTTTGCGCATTGCCGCTAACCGCGGTCGCGATATGTAAATAACCAAGTGTTATAGCTCGTGTTTCGAAAAAGGCTCCCTATTAATTAGGGGGCCTTTATTGTATGACTTAAAATGTCTGGCCCATCATCCACCAGAGTTGGGCTACACTATGGTAATGAAAATAACTGTCAAAGATATCCAGCAGGCCCATGTGCGCATAGCGCCATATATTCATTGCACTCCAATTTTAGAGAGCCGCGCGCTCAATAAAATTATTGGCTGTGAGCTATTATTTAAAGCCGAAAATTTTCAAAAAATTGGTGCCTTTAAAGCGCGTGGTGGCTGCAATGCCGTGTTCTCCATGGACGAAGCCAGCCTGCAAGAAGGGGTGGTCACCCATTCTTCCGGTAATCATGGCGCTGCATTGGCCTGGGCTGCTGCATTGCGAGGTGCGCCCTGTACAGTAGTGATGCCGGAGAATGCACCCGCAGTGAAAATAGCTGCAGTTGCAGGCTATGGAGCAACCATAGAGCTCTGCGAACCCAATATGGCTGCAAGAGAAGGCACAGTGGCCAGACTTATCGAACAACATGGTTACACATTGGTTCACCCCTATGATGAAGATGTGATTATTGCCGGCCAGGGCACTGTCGCCTTAGAGCTATTAGAGCAGATTGATAAACCAGTGGATATTATTATGGCGCCAGTGGGTGGCGGGGGTCTTTTAGGCGGTACTGGTATCTATGCTAAAGGCATGAGCGATGCCAAGGTAATAGGTGCAGAGCCCGAAGGTGCCAAAGATGCATGGTTGGGGTATAACAGTGGTGAAAGACTTGCCGAATATACCCCGAATACTGTTGCAGATGGACTGCGTGCCACGGTGGGCGTACGCAATTTTGCAGCTATCACCGAGACCGTGGATGATATTTTACTCTGCTCAGAAGAGCGTATTATTGAAGCCATGCGTCTAATATGGACCAGACTCAAAGTGATTATCGAGCCATCCTGTGCGGTGCCACTGGCTGCGATTATGGATCAGCCCGAACAGTTTCAGGGCAAGCGGGTGGCAATTATTTTGAGTGGTGGCAATGTGGATTTGGATGCATTGCCCTGGTGAACTATTTGTTCTTGTAGCGAATTGAAATTCTGAATAAACATACATGCTAAAATCGTCTGAGGAACTTTTACCAAGCAATAATCACTATGACTAAACCAGCCTACCCGCGCTTCCATCTCGCTTTTCCTGTCACTGACCTTGAGGCCGCACGCAGTTTTTACAACGGCATTCTAGGCTGCCCCACAGGCCGTGAATCCGATCGCTGGATTGATTTTGACTTCTTTGGTCATCAGTTGGTGGCCCATTTAGTTGCCCCCGAAGCTCACCCATCTGCAGCAACCAATGTGGTGGATGGCCACGCTGTACCAGCATCCCATTTTGGGGTGATTATGGAATGGGCGCAGTATGAGCGGGCAGCCGAGATGATGAAGGTCAATGGGATTGAGTTTGTGATTGAGCCCTATGTGCGCTTTGAAGGGCGTCAGGGTGAGCAGGCGACTTTGTTTGTGAAAGACCCAAGTAATAATCACCTAGAGTTTAAGGCCTTTCGCAATATTGAGATGCTGTTTGCCAAGGATTTAGAAAGCTACTAACACGTATGCTTTGGGCTATTTTGAGCCCATTATTTTGCGCACGATTGCGCGTTTAACCAGCCCTAATTTATCTCTACTTGGCAGGCTATCCTGCTGAGCTTTTTCGATGAGCTGGGTGTAATGCGTTTTGCGGCTGCAGTCGATACTGATCTCTACAATGACGGGTTGGCCCTGAGCTGCGGTTTCGAGGGCGCGCCGCATTATTATGTCTATGTCGTGATTGTTGGCGATGAAAAAATAACCACATTCGAGCGCATCGGCAAAACTCCCCCAGTTTATATGGCCGAGACTTTTATTCGCTGTATATTCGTTGTTATTAAATAGGCAGTAGACCGCACCGAGCTTTTCCTGAACAGCGGTTATGACTTCCATACCGCTAATAATCATAGCGCCATCACCCACTATGCCGACAACTTGTTTCTTTGGGTTGGCGAGTTTGATGGCATTTACGGCGGGCACGCAGTAACCCATGGCATTAAAACTGCTGGGGCTAATAAAGCCCTGATCAGTATTGATGGGCAGTAATTCTGCAGCCAGAGCACCATGGCTGCCATAGCCTGTGACTACTATAGCGTCGTTATTTAGGGTCTTAGAGAGCGCTGCAAAAAATACCGCTGGGTTAACTCGGCCTCGACTGTTGTGCTCTAGCCAGTCTTCTTTTAACTCAGCTTTGTCTTTGGAGATCTGCTGGATAATTTTTTTGGCCTTGGACGCGGCTTTTGAATCTATCGCGGTATTGCCACTGGATTGCAGGCTGTGCAGCAGAGCTGGAATTGCTTCCGGTTCAAGTTGTATGACCTGTTTGGGCAACTCGGCATATTTAAGATCGTTGTCGTTGACCCCTATGCTGATTAAGCCGTCGCAATCTTTTATGGCATGGCGTGCACTTGGATTGGCAATCAGTCCTGCATGCAATGGGTGCTCGGCTGGGAATGCACTATTGCCCTGCAATGAAGTACAGACAGGTGCGGCTAGAAAATCGGCTAAGGCGATTAGTGGTTCTCGATAACGGGCGGTGCCCCATCCCAAAAATAGACCGGGGTTTTCTGCATCCATAAGTGCCTGTGCGCAGATCTCAAGCTGATCTTGATCTATCTGTGGCTGATTAGCTGCGGATAAATGTACCGGTAGTGGCTCTTCTAAGTCATCTTTATGGACTTGTAAATTTATCGGTATCTCGACAACTACTGGACCTGGCTTGTCACTAATAGCCATGAGTTGGGCTTCGAAGATGCTGCTGACAATTTCATCAAACTCGATGACTTTAAAGCAGGCTTTGGTCACTGGCTGCAATAGTTTTAGTGGGTCTATGCCGTCGGTTAATTCGTTTGCAACTGGGCCACCGGTAATAACCAGCAGAGGAATACCTGAAATAAAAGCGTCGGCAATGCCCCGACTAATAATGGCATCGGCGATAATAAGTACTAAGCCTACTTCAATATCTGCGGCGGAACGACTTATGGCGTCGGCCATAAATACAGCGCTGATTTCTTGATTGAGCAGATGGGTGTTAATACTGGTTGAGCGATTTAGCTCATTGTAGATTTCTCGGTTGTGGTTACCTAGAACAGTGAAGATATGTTTGGTATTGAGCTGTTCCAGTGCATAGCGCACTAATTGGGCTCCGGTTTCACTCATGCTGCACTCTATCCTGTAGTCCAATCCATTGGTACTGTTGCTCGCTGTAATTATGACACTGCTATAGCAGTTTAATTTCTATTCCCAGAAAATTATACAATGGTCTATCTAGGATATATGCCCAGTGGTCCTAATCCGTTTTGCCCCTTTAACCGGCGCAACTCTCTGAGCATCGGCGCGACGTTTATTGGCTGCATCAATTGCATTTTTAATGGCGATTAAAAAGCCGGTGACCAAAAATGCGCCTGGCGGTAACACGGCAATTAGGAAGCTATAATTTTCGCCAAAGGGTTGCAGCACCCAGGAGGATGCAGTGGCGCCAAACAGCAGGTGCATATCGGCAAATAATGTTCCGGATCCCAGCAGCTCACGAATGGCGCCCAACGCGACCAGCACGGCTAAAAAACCCAGACCCATCATAAAGCCATCGAGTGCGGCGAGACCGACTTTGTTTTTACTGGCGAAGGCTTCGGCGCGTCCCAGAATGGCGCAGTTGGTGACGATCAGCGGAATAAAGATACCCAGTATCTGATACAGATCATAGGTAAAGGCTTTCATCAGCAGCTCGGCGCAGGTGACAAAGGCGGCGATAATAATAACGAAGGCGGGCAGGCGCACGGCATCGCTAACATGGTTGCGGATTAATGAAACGATGGTGTTGGAGCCTACCAGCACTGCCAATGTGGCTATGCCTAAACCCAGAGCATTAACCACGGAGCCGGTTACGGCCAGCAGCGGGCACAGGCCGAGTAGCTGCACGAGCGCCGGGTTGTTGGTCCAGAGTCCGTTTTTGACTACCTCTGATGCGGTTACATCACTCATCACTGCTCTCTATGATCTTGTCTAAATTCTCTGCGGCCTGAGCCAATAGTCGTTCGCTGTCTTGACTAAAGTATTCCAATGTCTCGGCTATCTGATGTATCACTGCTCTTGGCGTAATAGTAGCACCGGTAAACTGATCATAGGTGCCGCCATTCTTTTTTACGTCCCAGCCATCTCGCTCAGGGTTGACCAGTGACTTGTCATCGAAGTCGAGTATCCAGTCACTCTTTTTAAGATCGACTTTGTCGCCAAGGCCGGGTGTCTCGCGATGTTCAGTAACCCGCACACCGGCAATGGTGCCATCAAAATTGATACCTACAATCATCGCGATACTACCGCTGTAACCATCTGGGGTTATGGCGGGAATAATCGCAGCTATGGGCAGGCCATCGCGGCGAGCTATATGAATATCACCGCCACTTTTGAGCCCTAGTTGAGCCCAAAAGCGCTTTGGTATGGGCTGCACATCCATTAGCAAATCATTGTCATGGCGCTCAATAGGGATAATTTCCAGCAGTTTACGCTGGGCTGCCTTGCGTTCAGATTCGGCAATTTTGTCGCGGGTTAGGCTGTCTGTGGAAGCCAGAATAATCGCGGTAATCAGAGCGAAAACGGCGAGCACAATGGCATTAAAGCGGATTGACTGCAAAATCATGCGTCTTCCTCTTTTTCGGTGGCTCTGCGGCGATCGGTGTGGCCGTAGGTGCGCGGTAAGGTGTAGTTATCAATAAAGGGTGCGGCAAAATTCGCCAGTAACACGGCAAAGGCAACAGCATCTGGATAGTTGCCCCAGGCGCGAATGATATAGACCAGCACCCCAATTAAGGCGCCATACACCAGTCGCCCTCGATTGCTGACGGCGGATGACACCGGGTCGGTAAGAATAAAAAATGCACCCATCATGGAGGCGCCGCTAAACAGGTGCATCAGCGGTGATCCTGGGCTTTCAGAGCTGCCGCTGTCCCAAAAGATAATCGACATCAGTGCGATAGCTGCGAGCATGGCCACTGGGCCGTGCCACGTAAAGATGCGCGTGGCCAGTAATACAATGCCGCCTGCGAGGAAGCCAAGATTAACCCATTCCCAGCCCACGCCAGCAAAGGCGGCCTGACTAAACAATGGATCGTTCTGATAAATCTGATCGACCACTAAACCACTGCTGTGCTTAAAACTGTCCAGCGGTGTAGCACCGGTAACACCGTCCGCGGGGCTATAGCCAGCAAATACAATCCCTAAGGATTCGACTATGCCCGGATGGCTGACACCTTCGGGCAATAGTGCCAAGGGGGTGATCCAGGTGGTCATCTGAATGGGAAATGAGATCAGCAGTACCACATAGCCAACCATGGCCGGATTAAAGGGGTTGTAACCTAGGCCACCATAGAGCTGTTTGGCGATAACAATGGAGAACATGCTGCCGACAACCACCACCCACCAGGGGGCCAGCGGAGGTAGGGCCAGACCCAATAAAACGGCGGTTACCGCGGCGCTGTAGTCACGCAGGTAAAACGCCACTGGGCGTTTTCGTAGCTTAATAATCGCGGCTTCGCAGATTACGGAAGTAACCACGGCCAATACAATATTGATCAGGCTGCCCCAGCCAAACTGAATGGTCAGTGCAGCCAACCCAGGCACTGTAGCCCAGAGTAACAGCTGCATAACCTTAGTGGTGTTTTGCGCGGCATGGGCATGGGGTGAGGTAATCTGTTTGAATGCCATTACTTCACCTGCTCGCTATCGAGTTCTTTATGTTGCTCTATATGGTCGGCCAGACGCGTCTGTGCCTGTTCCAGCTTTTGCTTGGCACCGTTCAGAGCCGCAGTAAGAATATTCTTTTGCTCGTCGGTTTGGTCTGCAGCGGCTTCGGCGAGCTTTTCTGTGGCCATTTGCACGCGCATTTCAGCACCTGCGATAGAGCGCTCAAACTTTGCCTGTTGCTGCTCAGGACTGACCTTTTTAGCGGCAGCACGGGCTTGGGCTGCGGTAATAATATCCGCAGCCGAACCTGCTCCCGTCGCAGCTGCTGTGCTTGCCTTGGCTTTTTCAGCAGCTTCGCGGCGCGCTGCGCGTTTAGCTTCTTTGTCTTTTTCGGCCTGTTCCATACGCTGCTGATGAAATTCAAAACGCTCGCGAGCATGATCTGATTTCACCTTCTCTTCACGCGCTTTTAAAATTTCGCCCTTGCTGTGACGGTAATGTTGCACCAGCGGAATATTGCTTGGGCAAACATAGGAGCAGGCACCGCATTCGATGCAGTCGAACAGGTTGTGGGCTTCGAGACGGTCGTGATCTTCTGCTTGTGAATACCAAAATAGCTGCTGCGGCAACAATGAGGCCGGGCAAGCTTCGGCACACATACCACAGCGTATACAGGGCTGGGCTGGCTCATCATCGGGAATTTCTGAATAACTGGGAGCCAGTATACAGTTGGTGGTTTTAACCACGGGCACATCGGCGCTGGTAAGACTAAACCCCATCATCGGGCCGCCCATGACCAACCGGCTGCAGGCCGCTTCGTTAAATTCGCTATGGGCGAGCATATGGCTAACAGGCGTGCCTATCAGAGTTTCGTAGTTGCGATTAATACCGCAGGCATTACCGGTCATGGTGGTAACACGAGAGATTAAAGGCTCCCCATTGACCACGGCGCGTTTGATGGCGTAGGTGGTCCCTATATTGATACAGACCATGCCTGCTTCGGCGGGCAATGTGCCGCTGGGTAATTCTTTGCCGGTAAGAATAAAGATAAGCTGTTTTTCGCCGCCCGAGGGGTACTTGGTTGGGAACGACACCACAGAAATTCCGCTGTCAGCCACATGGGGCTGCAGTGCGGCAATGGCCTCTGGTTTATTGTCTTCGATACCAATCAGAATATTGCTAGGGTTGCCGAGTATATGGCTGAGAATACCAATGCCTTCAATGATTTCTGCGGCACGCTCGCGAATAGCGGAGTCATCAGCAGTGATATAGGGCTCGCATTCTGTGGCGTTAATAATCAGCGTGTCTATGGGGCGCTGATGGCCGGGGCTGAGCTTTATCGCAGAGGGAAAGCCTGCGCCGCCCATCCCAGCGATACCTGCATCGGCAATTATCTTGGTTAAGATCTGGGGGCTGCTGTGTTCAAAATCTGCAATGCCTTCATGATCGATCCAGTTATCTTTGCCATCGCTGGTGATTTCGATACAGGGCGCAGACATGCCGGATGAATGGGCGATGGGGCGATCTTCAATGGCACTAATAGTACCTGAGGTTGGTGCGTGCATAGGCACAGATACCGATCCTGTCGCATCGGCAATCTTTTGTCCTTTTAGAACTTTCTGACCCACTTTTACGCAGGTATTTGCCGGCGCGCCAATATGCTGACTTAGCGGCACCAGCAATTTTTCTGGGATCGGCAAGGCGCCAATCGGCAATGTGAGCGACTGATGCTTATTCTCTGGCGGATGAACACCGCCTGGGGTTACCCATGTTTTTGTCATGCGGCTCTGCCCTCTTCACTATGAGGGGCTCTGTCGCTGGCAATCAGGTCTGCTGTCTTGAGGGGCGCTGGCCAGTGCCATTGTTTAAGTCCTTCTTCAAGAGGCAGCATATCAATGCAGTCTACTGGGCAGGGCTCTACGCAGAGGTCACAACCTGTACATTCGTCGGCAATAACCGTATGCATCAGTTTAGCGGCACCCAGAATGGCATCCACAGGGCAGGCTTGAATACACTTAGTGCAGCCGATGCATTCGTCTTCGCGAATATAGGCCACGGTTTTAAGGTCGGCTTCTTCACCGTGTTCGGCATCCAGTTCTGGTGCCGGAACATCAAGCAGACTGGCGATAGCGTTAATGGTCGACTGACCGCCGGGCGGACACTTGTTAATGGCGTCGCCAGAGGCAATCGATTCGGCGTAGGGTTTGCAGCCGGGGAAACCACATTGACCACACTGGGTCTGGGGTAGCAGTTCATCGATCTGTTCGACGATAGGGTCGCCTTCGACTTTAAATTTTTCCGCGGCATAACCCAGTAGAGCACCAAATAGGATACCCAGTCCGACCAGCGCAATCAGTGCGGCGAGTATAGGTTGCTGTGCAATACTTTCGATCATTTATACCAGCCCACTAAAGCCCATAAAGGCCAGTGACATAAGGCCAGCGGTAATCATGGCGATAGCAGCGCCCTCGAACGGGGCTGGAATATCGGCAGCGGCAAGTCGCTCACGCATAGCCGAGAAGAAGATTAAAACCAAGGAGAAACCGGCGCCAGCACCAAAGCCATACAGCGATGACTGCATAAAGTTAAGATCTTTAGAGGCGTTCTGTAGCGCCACACCCAGTACCGCACAGTTGGTGGTAATCAGCGGTAAAAATACGCCCAGCACGCGATACAGAAGGGGGCTGGTTTTCTCGATAAACATTTTGGTGAACTGCACAACAGCGGCGATCACTAGAATAAAGGCGATGGTACGTAGGTAAATCAGTCCCAACGGCATCAAGACGAAAATGTCGACTATATAGCTCGCCATGGCTGTGAGAGTTAATACAAATGTGGTGGCGGCAGACATGCCAATAGCTGATTCGAGTTTATTGGATACGCCCATAAACGGGCACAGCCCGAGGAACTGCACTAGAACATAGTTGTTGATCAGAATGGAGCTGACCAGAATAATCGCAAATTCTTGCATAGCCTGCACATCTTGTGATTTAGGGGCCCATTATCATGGAATCAACTCCTGTGATTCAACATAAATGGCATGGGGCTTTAGTTCTTTTCGATCTAACTAATAAATACTGTTGGCGCGGGCTTTTAGGTCACTCGTTGACCTGGCTGCGCCCCAGAATCCGGCTCTAGTAGGTAAATCCCTTTTTTATCGCCAGCGGCCAGTACCATGCCTTCGGACATACCAAAGCGCATTTTGCGCGGCGCCAGATTGGCTACCATCACCGTTAGGCGGCCTTCCAGATCTTCTGGTTTATACGAAGACTTGATACCAGAGAATACATTGCGGGTTTGACCGCCAATATCCAATGTCAGCTGCAGCAACTTTTCTGCGCCTTCGACATGATTGGCTTTAACGATAAGGGCCACGCGCAGATCTACTTTGATAAAGTCATCGAAGTTAATTTCATCAGCGATAGGGTCGTCAGCCAATGGCCCTCCCAACTTGGGTGCGCTCGCTTGGGCTGCTTCCTCTTTGCTCGCTTCTACCATGGCATCGACCCTGTCTTTCTCGATGCGCTGCATCAATGGTTTAAAGGTATTAATCTTATGATCTTTTAGCGGTTGCTCTACTGAATCCCAGCTTAGGCTATCATTGAGAAATTCTTCACCGGCGGCGGTCATAGCGGGCAGCACTGGCTTGAGGCAGGTCAGTAATACACGGAACAGGTTAATGCCCAGTGAACAGATATCCTGCACTTCCTGTTTTTTGCTCTCGTCTTTATTGAGCTTCCAAGGTTCTTTAGCGGCAATATATTCATTAGCCGCATCGGCCTGGGCCATAATTTCGCGAATGGCTTTGCTGTAGTCGCGGTTTTCATAATGCTCGGCGATCCTGTCTGCGGCGCCGCTCACCTGAGCCCACAGCTCTGGATTCTCAATGCTACCCGACAGCACACCGTCGTTGCCATTGGCCAAAAACTTGGCGCAGCGGCTGGCGATATTAACCACCTTGCCGACTAGATCGCTATTCACCTTTTGCTGGAAGTCTTCGAGGTTAAGATCAATATCTTCCACCGAGCCAGACAATTTCGACGCATAGTAATAGCGCAAGTACTCTGGGTTGAGGTGATCTAAATAGCAGCGCGCATTGATAAACGTACCGCGTGACTTGGACATCTTCTTACCATTTACCGTGACAAAACCATGGACACAAATTTTTGTTGGCGTGCGGAACTCGGCACTCTTTAGCATGGCTGGCCAAAACAGCGCATGAAAGTTAACAATATCTTTGCCGATAAAGTGGTACAGCTCAGTTTTGCTATCTTTATTCCAGTAGTGGTCAAAATCCATGCCTTCGCGGTCGCATAGATTTTTAAAGCTGGCCATATAGCCAATAGGCGCATCCAGCCAAACATAAAAATATTTGCCTGGCGCATTGGGTATTTCAAAGCCAAAGTAGGGGGCATCTCGGCTGATATCCCATTCTTGCAGGCCACTGTCCAACCATTCACCGAGTTTGTTGGCTACTTCAGGCTGCACAGCGCCACTGCGAGTCCAGTCTTTTAAAAATGCCGTAAACTCAGGCAGCTTGAAGAAGTAATGAGTCGACTCTTTCTTAATGGGGATGGCCCCAGAGATAGCAGATACTGGGTTGATTAAATCAGTTGGGGAGTAGGTGGCGCCACAGGCTTCGCAGTTATCGCCATACTGATCTTCGGTTTTACATTTTGGGCAGGTGCCCTTGATATAGCGATCAGCTAAAAATAGGTTTTTCTCTGGGTCAAAGGCCTGAGTAATCTCGCGCTTGGCGATATGACCATTGGCATTGAGGCGGTTGTAAATAAGCTCAGAAAACTCACGGTTTTCGTCCGAGTGAGTTGTGTGATAGTTGTCCACACTGATTAAGAAGTCTTTAAAGTCGGCTTCGTGTATCGCACGCATATCGGCTATATGTTGTTCGGCAGTCACGCCTTTTTCATCTGCCTTCAACATTATTGCAGTTCCATGAGCATCATCGGCAGAAAGGTAGTAACATTCGTGCCCGCGCATTCGCTGGAAGCGCACCCAAACATCGGTTTGCGTGTATTCCAACACATGGCCTAGATGCAGTGCCGCATTGGCATAAGGTAGGGCGTTGGTTACCAGTATTTGGCGTTTTGATGGCATGGTTAGATTCTTTTTTTAGCGTTAATTACAAGCCGCAACTATAGCGATTTTGTACCAACTTTTCATGTGCAATTGCTTTGGAACCGGTTGTAATTAGCTGTATTCGTTAAATCCGCACGCATTGGAGTGTTTTAGTGTTAGATCAGGTGAATTACATTGTAGCCGTTGCCTCGGGCAAGGGTGGAGTGGGCAAGTCGACAACTGCTGTCAATTTGGCTTTGGCGCTGCAAGCTGCCGGCAAAAAAGTCGGCTTACTGGATGCCGATATCTATGGTCCCAGTATTGCTATGATGTTGGGTGTGGCTGAGGGTACTCGCCCCACAGCTGCCGATGAAAAGCACTTTGCGCCGATCGAAGCCCATGGCCTAGCTACCATGTCCATGGCTTACTTAGTGACGGAACACACCCCAATGGCTTGGCGCGGGCCCATGGCGTCCGGGGCGCTATTGCAGCTATTGCAACAGACAATGTGGGGTGAGCTGGATGTGCTGGTGGTGGATATGCCGCCAGGCACAGGCGATATTCAATTAACTATGGCGCAAAAGGCGCAGATATCTGGGGCCGTTATAGTGACCACGCCACAGGATATTGCCCTGCTGGACGCTAAAAAGGGCATTGAGATGTTCCTTCAGGTCAATATTCCGGTGCTCGGTATCGTGGAAAATATGGCGATGCATATCTGCAGCGCATGTGGCCATGCCGAGCCTATTTTTGGTGATGGTGGCGGCGTCAAAGTTGCTGACCAATACAGCACTAAGCTGCTGGGTAGTTTGCCACTGGAGCGTTCAATTCGTGAGAATGGTGATCGGGGCCTGCCAACAGTGGTGGCTGATCCTGAAGGAGCCATCGCTCAGCATTATGGGCAGGTTGCTGCGTCGGTGATGGCCGAGTTAGAGGCTGGTGGTAATAGTGCTGGGCCAGAGATAGTGTTTGAATAGATCCTTTGTTGCGCTCAGCGAAGGATCTCTTGCCCAACCAGTGTAAATCGGTATCATACCGACCCGAAAGCATAACCACATTTTAATGGAGCCACCTTTAGATGAGTATTAAGTCAGATAACTGGATTCGCCATATGGCCGAGCAAAACCAAATGATCGCGCCTTTTGAAGCGGGGCAGGTGCGTTACTCTGGCGACGATCGTGTGATCTCCTACGGTACCTCAAGTTACGGCTACGATGTGCGTTGTGCTGATGAGTTCAAGATATTTACCAATGTTCACTCGAAGACAGTAGACCCAAAGAACTTTGATAATGACTCATTTGTCGATATGAAAGGCGAGTATTGCATTATCCCACCTAATTCTTTTGCGCTGGCTAGAACGGTTGAATATTTTAAAATTCCGCGCTCTGTTTTAACTATCTGTTTAGGCAAGTCCACCTATGCCCGCTGCGGCATCATTGTCAACGTGACGCCGCTCGAGCCGGAGTGGGAAGGTCATGTAACCTTGGAATTCTCAAACACCACGAACCTTCCAGCGAAGATTTATGCCAATGAAGGTGTAGCGCAGATGTTGTTCTTTGAATCTGATGAGGTCTGTGCAACGTCCTACGCAGACCGCGGTGGTAAATATCAGGGCCAAACAGGTGTCACACTGCCAAAAACTTAAGGGTTAAGCAGGGCTGCTCTAAGAGCCATTGCTTGCTGCTGAATGCGCTGGGTGTTTTCTGGCCCGGTGCGCAGCAGTTGCTTTTGCAGTGGCAGCAGTGCTTCCAAATCCGGGTCGGCAAACTTGTAAGTCACTGACTCGCGCGTTAATTCAATACGCTCTACGATAATGGGCGTGTCTAAAATATTATCAATACCCTGCAATATGATGCCGTCCATCTGTCGAGGACGGTAACCCATCTCGGCAAATGCGCTCTCTAATAGGGGTCGGATAAAGTGAAACAGCTGCGCCATTGATTTCATATCTAATGATATTAACACCGCAATGGTACTGTTATAGCGTTCGTAGTTTCCGGCATTGAGCCAGATGATATCGCCATCACGGTGAGTGGTAAAACTGCCCTCTGGCGTCGTTAAAGGCAATATTTTGCTCAGGGTTACACCGCGGGCCAGACCATCAAAGTAACTGGCGGAACGTCTTATCAGGTCGTCGGTGTTAAGCCATGTTTCTAGGTCGGCCCTGTGTTTTATTAGCAATAATCGTTCACGAACAAACTCATCGCTATCATCAAGAGAGGGTAATTTGGGTGCTGTGGGTGCTACAGATTCTGTAACCAGTGTAGGCTCTGGCGTTGGCGCGGGAATAAATGCCTCCGGGACATCGGGCTTTTTGATAACGGCTTCGGTTACCTGTTCAGGGATAATCCTGTATTCAAGTTCTTCATCGCTATTGGATTGGGCCTGGTAGAGCACACCACCAATAACAGCGATGGCGGCGAGTGAGCCAAGAATTAGAATAAATTTACTCGTACCAGACTTATTGCGCGCGGGTGTCATAGGGTTTCCTCGTTAGCAATCGCTAAAGGCACAATGGGCAAATTATCAATTTTCCCATTAAGTATTTTCATTTGATGGCTATCACCATTCTCTTTTTGTTCTAGCCTGACCGCCAAATAATCCCAGTCAGTTGCCAGCCAAATTATGGTCTGACGTTTACCATCTTCTCTCACTCTCTGCACCTTAACGGTATTGAGTGGACCAATGGCCGTTTCCAATACTTCACTGGCAACAACTTGATAAACATATTGTTTCAGCTTTCCCCGCGAAATAACAGGGTAGGACAAAATCTCTTTACCGGATTGCAGATCGTGCCTCAGTTGCAGCTTGTGGGTAATAATATCCAGAAAGCCAGGGTCGATGGCAACAGACTTTGTCTCGCCATCTTTGCTGTACTCGACTGTCTTGTTGGGCCAGTCAAAAATCTGGCGTTCGCTGCGCTTGACCCCTATCAGTGATCGCTGGTAGCGGTATTCTTGTGGAATGATCTGCCGCTTTTCTGAAACACTAAAAAGTGCCTGTTCATCAATTTTACCCAAGATATTGCGGGCTTTTAATGTCTCGCGATACTGACCAGAGTCTAATTGTTCTAGGCGGTGTGTAGCTTCGATTTCCATGCCATTAAATTCGGCGCTGTAGGTGGCCTGGTAACTATTGAGGGGGTCGGCACCGGCGAGCAGCGAAAGGCTGCCAAGCAACAGGCTGGTGATAACTGTTTGAGTTGTTTTTTTAAACAAAGCCATAGGTTAATAGTACTCGGTAATGTTTCTAGTGCTGATAGCTATAGAGTAGCAAAAGCTATTAATGTTCGCTGGCTTGGTTAAAAATTATGCCATTTTCGCCAAGTGCTTCGCCATCCATTACTGCCAGACCCTCTTTCATCGACAGTCGGCCCTGGCAAAACCACTGCGCTGCCTGAGGATAGATTTGGTGTTCATAGCCTAGCACCCGTGAAGCCAAATCGCTGGCGCTATCGCCCGTTTTGATAGCGACTCGTGCCTGCAATACTGAGGGGCCGCCATCTAACTCTGGTGTGACAAAGTGCACGGTTGCGCCAGCGTCTGCATCCCCAGCATCAATAGCCCGTTGATGAGTATGCAGGCCGGGGTAGGCGGGTAGCAGTGAAGGGTGGATATTAATTAGCTTACCGAGAAAGCGGGTTACAAAGTCCGGAGTCAGGATACGCATAAAGCCTGCGAGAACCACCAGGTCTGGATTAAAGCTCTCGATCAATTCTGCGAGGTTTTCATCGAACTCTTCACGAGAATCAAAGGCGCGGTGATCTATGACTATGCTGGGAATATTGGCCTTAGCCGCACGTTCGAGGCCTTTAACCCCTCCTTTATTACTGATAACAGCAGCAACCTCAGCATTGAGGCTGCCGTTGTCACAGGCATCAATAAATGACTGCAAGTTTGAGCCGCCGCCGGATATCAGCACGACAAGGCGTGCTTTTTTATCGCCTGTCAGGCTTTGCGTCATTCAGCAAGCCCGAGAAGTTGTACCTGTTCCTGACCCTCTTTGCTCTCTTCGATAGTACCGAGAACAAAGGCGCTCTCGCCATTAGCGGCTAAGAAGTCGAGGGTGGTCTGCGTTGTTTCAGCAGGCACACAGATAACCATTCCCACACCACAGTTTAGGGTGCGGTGCATTTCATGTTCGTCGATATTACCGCCGCGCTGTAACCAGTCGAATACGACTGGACGGGTCCAGGCATTGGTGTCGATTATAGCGGTGGCATTGTCTGGCAGCACACGTGGAATATTTTCCAGCAATCCACCACCGGTAATATGGGCCAAGGCGTGAACCGGTGACTGAGCAATTAAGCCAAGCAGCGATTTCACATAGATTTTGGTCGGTGCCATCAGTAGATCAATCAATGGCTGACCATCAAGCTCCGTTGTAGCAGGATCGGTGCTGGTGACTTCCAGCACTTTGCGAATCAGAGAGTATCCATTGGAATGAGGGCCACTTGAGGCCAGACCAATCAATGTGTCGCCAACAGCCACTTTACTGCCGTCGATCAACTCAGATTTTTCTGCCATACCAACACAGAAACCTGCGAGGTCGTAGTCATCGCCTTCGTACATGCCGGGCATCTCGGCGGTTTCACCACCAATTAATGAACAGCCCGATAGTTCGCAACCATCGGCAATACCATTAACCACTGCTGCTGCAGTATCAATATCGAGTTTACCCGTGGCGTAATAATCGAGAAAAAATAGAGGTTCTGCGCCGCAAACAATAAGATCGTTAACGCACATGGCAACCAAGTCGATACCCACAGTGTCATGTTTGCCATGATCCAGGGCCAGACGCAATTTTGTACCTACGCCGTCGGTACCAGATACCATGACGGGCTCGCGGTAACCTGTGGGTAATTCAAACAGTGCACCAAAGCCTCCGAGTCCAGCCATTACCTCCGGGCGACGGGTTCGTTTGGCTGCACCTTTAATTTTGTCGATTAGGGTATTGCCGGCATCAATATCAACGCCAGCATCTTTATAGCTCAAAGATTGAGTTTTTTCGGTCATGGACAGGCTTCCTCTGTGGAGCGGGTATTTTAGAGAGAGTCAGACTAATTTTCATTAAGCACTGGTACAATGATGCAAATTAATTGGGAGAAAAGTCGTTGAAACGGATATTTGCGCTAATTTTGGCCTGTTTTAGCCTGAATTCTTTGGCTGAAGAAGTGTCTGGTCTCTACAGTGGGCTAGTTCCAGTGATTGATCAATCGGCAGAATCTCAGCAGCTGGGTGTTCGCGAAGCGCTTAATCAGGTGCTAGTCAAGCTGACTGGCGACAGCAAAATTAAGCAGTCTCCCAATGTTCAACCTTTCTTAACTGACCCAAATGCATTTGTTGCCGGAGTTGGTTTTCGCAGTTTGCCCCAAGTGGACACCAACTTCGAACCCGAAACCGGTCTTGAGGTAAGTTTTTCCCGTCAGGGCATAGACCAACTTATTCGCCAGGCCCAGCTGCCTGTCCTGCCCTCTAACCGTCCCAAGCTGTTGGTGTGGATTGTGCGTGATGATGCGATTGAAGGAAGAGGCTTTATTGATGAATACACGGCTTCACAAACCTCTCCATCAGCATTGGAGCTATTTGATCAGGCGATGAGCGCGCGTGGTATGCCCTACAGATTGCCGGCCTTTGATCTGGAAGATCAGCTATCCCTATCGATTAACGAGGCTTGGAGTCTGCGAGCAGATTTAATTGAAGCAGCCTCCGAGCGTTATAAAACCGACGGTTGGATCGCGCTGCGGTTTTACACTACGTCCTCTGGTGGGGTCCGCGGTGCCTGGCTATATCAGGCCTCTGGCCGTCGTCAGCTGAATGACTTTCGCGCTAGCTATGGTGAACCCTTTATGGCCGCCGCCGTAGATGGATTGGTGGACAGTCTCGCCGAGTCATTTACCTATGTGCCGCAAATCAACACCAATGAGTTGATTGTAAATATTGATGGCGTGACCACGTTTAAAGATTATCAGGCCGTTTTGGCACAGTTCAAAAAACTCGAGTTAGTCGATTCACTGGATGTGCATGGCGTGGAGGGTGAGCAGCTGACCCTTGCCGTGGATGTGGAGGGTGGCGCTGAGTTATTACATTCGGCACTGGTGCGCAGTGGCAAGCTTCAAAGCCAAATTGAACAAGAGGCGCTCTATACAGGGCAATTACAATTTACTTGGATACATAAGTGAACGGATATCAACAATTAAGTCTGGCCATAGCGCTGGATGATCAAGCAACCTTTGATAACTTCTATGCGCCAAATGGCACACCACAGCATATGGCAACGTTCTTACTTAAAGATGAGGGTCGCAAGTTTGCCTTTCTATTTGGTGCTGAGGGCTCTGGGCTGTCACATCTGTTGCAGGCAGTCTGCCAGCAGTCGGCGCTGGGCAGAAACGCCGGTGCAGTCTACCTGCCGATGGCAGATGTGCAGGAGTACCCACCGGAGCAGGTGCTAGAGGGGCTTGAACATGCACCTATTGTCTGCCTGGACGATTTAGACCTGGTTGCCTACAAGCCAGAATGGCAAGAGCCGCTGTTTCATTTCTTTAATCGCTGTCGCGATGCGGATACCCGTTTAATTGTCTCCGCGCATCTGGCACCGGATGAGCTCGACGTGCAGTTGGAAGATTTATTGTCACGTTTAAAGTCTGGCGTTACATTGCAGATGACTGATTACAAAGATGCTGATCGCAGGCGTCTATTACAATACCGGGCTAACAGCCGCGGCCTGTATCTGTCGGATGAGGTTGCACTATTTATGTTACATCGATTGCCGCGTAACACGCGACTGTTGATGGAGGCACTTGAGAAGTTGGACAGTGCATCGCTACAGGAGCAGCGACGCCTAACCATGCCTTTTGTAAAAACGGTTTTGAGTATTTAGTCTTTATCGCCTTCGGCCCGCAGTAATTTTTATCTAGAGCGGGCAATTACCACAGTAGAGATAAATACCGCGCGGGTCATTCAATGTATCCAGAATCTGCAATGGTTTTAAAATCCCCGCAGCCTGCTGACGCAAACTCACAGGTAGCAGACTACTGACGCCCAAGCCAGATAATGAAGCGCTAACATTGGTATTCATCTCCATCAATAGCTGCTCATAAACCGTAAGCGGTTTGCGGCGATAATCGACTTTATATTCCTCCAGATTAGCTAACTCAGCCGCTACCACAATGGCATCATTTAGGTCTCCTAACTGATCAACTAAACCCAGTTCCAGTGCCTTCTCACCGGTCCAGACCCGACCCTGAGCTATCTCGTGCACCTCTGCTGGCGTCGAGTTGCGTCCATCAGCCACTAGACTGATAAAGCGGGTATACACATTGTCCACGCCAGCTTGAAAAATCATTTTACTCTGCTGGGTCATGGGGCGATCTAGCTGCATCATGCCAGCGATATCTGTGGTGCCAACACCGTCTGAATAAACACCCAGAGCAGCGAGCGAATTTTCGACAGTGGGGATTATCCCAAAGACACCAATAGAACCAGTTAAGGTCGTTGACAGGGCCAGCACACGATCGGCATCTGCAGCTATCCAGTAACCACCAGATGCTGCATAGCTACCCATGGACACGACCACGGGAATACCTTTCTTTTGCGTGGCAGAAATAGCATCGCGAATAATATCCGAGGCAAAGGCACTGCCGCCGCCGCTATCGATACGCAACACCACTGCTTTCACATCGCTATCATCTCGCAGTCTGGAAAAAATGCCCGCTAAGGTGTCACCGCCAACACTTCCCTCCGGTTGCTCGCCATCCGCAATGGAGCCCTTGGCAACCACCAGCGCGACTTTATGTGCCTTGGCGGCGGCACTGCTTCTAGAGCTAAGGCGGCTATGATTGAGATAGGCCTTCATATTAATGCTATCGAACTCGCCATCTGTGCCAGGAAGTACCTCATTGAGGTAAGCGAACATCTCTGTTCTGGTGGCTATCTGATCTACAAGATTCTGTTCTTTGGCCAGCGCTGAGCTGTCGCCATTGGCAGCCTGAAGCTTAAAGTGCAGGTTATTGGCGAAATCGTCTATGGCGCCATCGGGGAGGCCGCGTAACTGCTCCACCTGAGAGCTGTAAAATTGCCACAGTGAGTCGATTAGTTCGCGACTCTCCTGCTTTACTTGGGGAGACATATTATTGCCCAGAAAGGGTTCTACCGCGCTTTTGTAATCGCCGACGCGAAATACATTGATATTAATTTTAAGCTTATCCAGTGCCTCTTTAAAATAGCTGCGATAAGTCCCAAAGCCGGTAATGCTGACCGCACCTAATGGATTGAGAAGAATCTCATCGGCGTGCGAGGCGAGAAAATACTGCTGCTGATTAAAGTTGTCGCCCACTGCAATAATCGGCTTGCCGCTTTTCTTAAAGCGCAAAAGGGCCGAGCTGATTTCTTCGAGTTTGCTGATGCCGCCGCCAGCCATATAGTCCGTGTCGAGCAGCAGATGGGTAATGCGGCTGTCATTGCGGGCGCTATCTAAGGCTTCAATAATATCCCTTACCAGCGTCTCTGAATCTCGCTGCGAGCTGCCTAAAAAAATCTGATCAAAGGGATCGGTAAAGGTTTTTTGGTCTACCAGCACACCACTGGGCGCTAAATAAAGAGCGCCTTTATCGGGAATTGGCTGAATATCTTCGGCAAACATGCCAACAATAAGCAGTAAGAAGAAGCCAACAAAAAGCAGGCTAAAGAGGTAGCGGATAGCCGTGGCTATATTTCCGATCAATCGAAAGAAGCGGCGAATAATGCCCGGTTTTTTTTCAGCCATGGGGATTCCTTATAAACTAACGCGTTATAAATTATTAACCTGTCTGATACGTGCATAGATCATTGCTGCGCAGAACAGGATTACGCTCAACACCAATTCGACAATATCCAATGTCGCTGGTTCGGGAACGCTGAGATTTTGTATGCCATTATAAAAATAAAGCAGCACCACAAAGCCCATCCAGATCAATGTGCGCAGCCTATCTGCCAGCATACCGGGTATAAAAAGTGCCAGTGGCAGCAGGCTGATTACATAAATAATCCAGGGTGCACTCTGCAGCCACAGGTGGACGGTGAGTGTAAGCATCAGCAAAGTATAGCTACTGCGAGTTAAAAATCTGCTGATAGAAAGCTTTAGTTCTGTGGTCAACTGAGTCTGCCTTATTGTTAGAGTAATTTAGTCGCCAGCACTGCAATACGCTTGCCCTGTGCCTGGCATATTTGAATTTCTTCGGCGCTGAGGTTATTACCCTCAATATGGGTTGATCCGTAAGGAGTGCCGCCACTCTTTGTAGCACTGAGTGCAGCCTCAGAATAGGGCACGCCCGCAAATACCATACCCTGATGCAACAGCGGCACCATCATGGTGAGCAATGTAGATTCCTGACCGCCGTGGAGGCTTGAGGTCGAGGTAAATGCGCCAGCGGGTTTGTTAATTAATGCACCATTCACCCACAGCCCGGCAGTGCCATCAAGAAAATATTTTAACGGCGCGGCCATATTGCCAAATCTGGTGGGGCTGCCAAGCAGCAGGCCTGCGCAGTTGCTTAAGTCATCATCGCTGCAGTAGATATCGCCGCTCGCTGGGATGCTTTCTTCAGTGGCTTCACAGACGGTAGAGACTGCAGGCACTGTTCGCAGCCTTGCCTCCATACCCGCACTTTCAATGCCCAGTGCAAGTTGGTCGGCAAGCATTTTTACATGACCGTTGCGACTGTAGTACAGCACTAAAATGTAGGGATTCGACATTAGAGTAACTCCAGCACATTTTCAGGAGGGCGGCCCAAGACGGCTCTGTCGCCCACAACCACAATGGGTCGTTCAATTAATTTGGGATGTTTCAGCATAGCGTCAATCAGTTGCGTCTCAGAAACATCCGCTGCCCCCAGCTTGTTATCTTTAAAATCCTGCTCTGAACGACGTACCAACTTGGCTGCACTCAGATCTAATTTGGTCAGCAGGTCCACCAGTGTAGGTTTGCTTAGAGGCGCTTCCAGATAGAGCACAATCTCGGGTTCGACGCCCTTTGAGCGCAAAATTTCCAGAGTTTGCCTAGATTTGGAACAACGCGGGTTATGGTAAATGGTGGTCATTAACTATCCTTTTACGGGGCACGTACACTAAAAGCTTCATTGTACGACCAAATGGATCTAAACCAAACCGCGACGGGTCACCATGCGTTATTACATAATTTGGGCTCTATTACTCTTGCTAACGTAAGTATCTGGCGCGGCCAAAATAATCGGAGTTCCGCGCAGTATGGAACAGACAAATTAATGTCCTGATGATCCCTAGTACGAAAAATACGATATGCTAGTGGGACAGACTCGCAGCAGTTTGGATGTTAATTTTTCGGTAACGGTCGAATCGTTATTTAAAGCACAGAGTATGCCCTCACAGGGGCAGTCAGAAATAGATAGAGAGAAATGGGTAATGATTAAAAAACTGGTCCTTATAAGCCTTTTACTAACAGGTCTAACAGGCTGTACTCAAGACTCGTCAGAGTCTCAATATTTGCTATTGGATGGCGACACCATTGATCTAGCGGCTTCTCCCAAGCTGGTATTCATTAATTATTGGGCCGTTTGGTGCGCTCCCTGTCGCAAAGAAATCCCAGAGTTTAATGAGTTTGCCCATCAGTATGCGGATAGGGTGACTGTTCTAGGGGTTAACTTTGATAACTCTCAGGGCGACACCTTGCGCACTGAGATGGCCAAGTTAGGTGTTGAGTTTCCCGCCTTACTATCAGACCCGCGCGGCATGTGGAATCTTGATCCCGTGGCTGTGCTGCCAGAAACGCTGGTAATTAGCACTGACGGCAAGTTACTGCATCGCATGGTAGGGCCGCAAACTATGGAAGCGTTAGAGGCGCTGCTATAAAAACCCTGCAAATAGCTTCACCGCAATAGGGGTATAGCGCCCCTATTGTGATCAGTATTAATATTCTCGCCATAATATCGAGCCAGTAGGCACATTAAAGAGGAATTTAAATGAAAGATTTACGCCAGTTTTATATCAATGGCCAGTGGGTAAATCCAGTTCAAGCCAATGATTTTCATGTAGAAAACCCTGCCAATGAAGAGATGGTTGCCACTATTTCTCTGGGCGCCGCTGCAGATGTTGAATCAGCGATTGCGGCAGCCAAGGCTGCATTCCCTGTGTATTCAAAATTCAGCGTCGATGAACGCATTGCGCTGATGGAAAAACTGTTGCAAATCTATATGGATCGCTACGATGAAATGGCTGCGGTCATCTCCATGGAAATGGGTGCGCCCATTTCCTTTGCCAGTGCATCTCAGGCTGACACCGGCCGTGGACATATCTCCACGGCACTGGAGGCATTGAAAGTATTTGAGTTTGAACGTCAGGTACTCAATACCCGCATTGTTAAAGAGCCGATTGGGGTCTGTGGCTTTATTACACCTTGGAACTGGCCGATCAATCAGATTACCTGCAAGGTTGCACCAGCACTGGCAACCGGTTGCACCATGGTGTTAAAGCCCAGTGAAATTGCACCTCTGTCCGGGTATCTATTTACCGAGATGATGGATCAGGCTGGTTTCCCAGCCGGTGTTTACAATATGGTTAACGGCGATGGACCAGGTGTTGGCGCAGTACTTTCCAGCCATCCCGATATTGATATGGTGTCATTTACCGGCTCAACCCGCGCCGGTGTTCTGGTCGCTAAGGCAGCTGCCGATACGGTTAAACGTGTGACCCAAGAGCTGGGTGGCAAGTCACCGAATATTATTTTTGAAGATGCCAACCTTGAAACTGCTGTGAGTGCAGGTGTTGCTCATATGATGGGCAACACAGGTCAATCCTGTAATGCTCCGTCGCGCATGTTGGTGCATTCTTCTGTTTATGATCAAGCCGTGCAAATTGCCAAAGTAGCGGCTGAGCAGGTTCAGATTGATCAGCCTACTAAAGAGGGTATGCATGTTGGACCTCTGTCCAGCCGCGTGCAGTTTGATAAGGTTCAGGGCTTGATTAAAGTGGGTATTGATGAGGGCGCTGAAGTGGTTGCTGGCGGTTTGGGTAAGCCTGAGGGTTTGGAGACTGGTTACTTTGTTAAGCCCACGGTTTTTGCTGGTGTTAATAACCAGATGACGATTGCTCAGGAAGAAGTTTTTGGTCCAGTTCTGACGATGATTTCTTTTGATACTGAAGAGCAAGCTATCGAGATTGCCAACGATACACCCTATGGATTGGCGGCCTACTTGAGTACTGGCGATGATGAGCGTGCTAAGCGTGTTGCCGGACAATTGCGCGCGGGAATGGTTAGCCTGAATAGTGCTTCGCAAAATTACACTGCTCCTTTTGGTGGCTATAAGCAGTCTGGTAATGGCCGCGAGTGGGGCGAATTTGGGTTTGATGATTTTCTGGAAATTAAAGGTATTACCAGCTGAAAGTCAGGCGCAGCCTGACTTTCATCCTGAGCGAAGCGAAGGATCTTAATTCCAGCGTTAGCAATACCCCGAAAACCCTTGCGATCGACTCCATGGTTGCAAGGATTTTCAGCACTCACACAACTCGCTGCGCTCAAACAAGTGTTCGCTTCATCTGAAAATCCTCACAACCATAAGCGGTGCCTGATTGATCGCAAGGGTCTTCGTGGCATTGCTTGAGAGTTCGGTGCCTAGCCGCTGTCATCCTGAGCAAGGCGAAGGATCTCTGTATTCGTTAGTTCGATAAGACTTAGCTGTCATTGGTTGTATCTTGCGGTCTCCCAAGCATGAATCGCATGTTTGCGTGTTTCACCCCAGAGATAACCGCCAATCTTTCCGCTCTGCTGCAACACACGATGGCAGGGAATTAAAAAAGCGATAGGGTTACATCCAATCGCTGTGCCCACAGCACGCGCGGCCTTGGGCCTACCCACTGCTGTGGCAACCTGGCCATAACTATTGATACAGCCCGGATCAATTTGCAGCAGTGCCCGCCATACTGCAATTTGAAAATTGGTGCCAGTGACATGCAGGGACAGTGGCCCTTTAACTGCTTGATTTCCAGAAAGAAAACCTTGCGTGGTTTGCATAATTTCTGTCGCCCCGTACTGTATTTCTGCACCAGGCCAAGTTCTTTCTAAATCAGCAATCTGCTGATCCTTATTGTTATCGACTAGAAATGAAAGTTTGCAAATGCCTCTTGGCGTGGTGGCTATAAAAATATCACCAAAGGGGCTGGGTGCAATCATGTATCGAATACTAATGCCAGCCCCGCCAGCTTTATATTCCCCAGGCGTCATAGCTTCGAGTTGGACAAAATGATCATAGAGCCTAGAGCTGCTGCTGAGGCCAACAGTAGCTGATACCTCTACTAATGGTTTCGATTTAGCCAATAGGTGCTTGGCTCGCTCGACCGTTAGAATCTGCAAATACTTTTTCGGTGTGACGCCAGCCCAGCGACTAAAAAGGCGTTGAAAATGAAAGGGACTGAGATTGATCGCTGCCGCAATATCGTCTAGCGATGGCTGCTGTTGGATATTGGTATTGATAAAGCCGATGGCTTCGGCAATGCGTTGGTAGTCTGAGTTCATACAGCAAGTATTGCTGACTTAAAGAGATTTATCGACCCGAATCTTGCGCAGTTTTATCGGCGGATAAAAAGTAGATGGTTGCACCAAGCGCAATAATCCCCAAACCCAAAAGCCCTTCTTGAGGCCGTGAGATCAACACATAGGCCAAGGTCCATAGAGTCACGCTGAGGTATATCAATGGTGCTGCAGGATAGGCAAAGGTTTTGTAGGCTCCAGCTATATTAAGTTTCTTATAGCGCAGCACAAATACGCCAAGTACTGAGAATAAGGTATTAACACCCAGCACAAAGCTGGAGAAAATTAGCACCGACTCAAAGGTGGCGCTAATAATAAAAAACACAGCCAAAACGCCTTGAAACAGAACCGCGGTTGCTGGGATACCCTGTCTGTTGCAGTCGGCAAGTTTGGCAAATACTTTGAAATCTTCGCCTATGACTTGCAGCACTCTTGGACCAGCCATGGTCATGGCGCTGACTGTGGAGATTAAGAGTAGAGCTAGTACTGCACCCATTACTTTGCCTGCGTTATCGCCGAGTGCTGCATCAGCCACAATCACCCCTATTTCTAGCTTACCTTCTAAGCTGGAGATAGGTGCGGCGCTAAGGAAGGTAAAGTTAAGCATCAAATAGAGGGCCATCACTGTGGCGGTACCAATAAATAATATGATCGGCAGGTTGCGTTGTGGATTGTGCATTTCGCCGGTCACATAGGTCGCGGCATTCCAGCCGGTGTAGGCGTAGTTGACGTAAATAAGAGCGACAGCGAAGGCGCCGCTAAACAGTAACTTCTCATCGCCGGCTTGAGGTGCAAAGTTAAGTGTTTGTGGGCTATTGCCCCAGACCAAAATCACTGCGCAAAACAGCAGTATTAGTAGCAGTTTAAGAGCGGTAAAAATTTGCTGCACACTGCTGCTGGCTTGGCGAGATAGGCAGTGAGCTAGGGTGAGTATCACAACCAGGGATACCGCAGTCCAGGTTCTAGACAGCTCGGGAAATACTGCGGACAGATAGGCACCAAAAGTCATGGCAGCCAGTGCGACTGGCGCGGCAAACCCCACGGTAGCTGATACCCAGCCAGAGATAAAACCGGCGCAGGGGTGGTAAAGCCGCGATAGAAAATTATATTCACCACCAGAGCGGGGTAGATTGGCGCCAAGTTCCGCATATGTGAGCGCGCCACACAGGGCGGTTAAGCCGCCGACCAACCATAGCATCATCAGTACAAAGGGCGATTGAATACCCAGTAATTGAAAACCCAGACTGGTAAAGACACCGGTGCCGACCATATTGGCGACGACGACTGAAATACCAGTAGTTCTAGAAAAGCTATGCATAGTTATTTTGGGCTTTAATTAGGAAACCTCCCGCACTTTACAGCACTGTCGTTTTTCGGCAAAGGTTTGCTTTGGTAGGGGACTAAACTAAGTACCCTTGAGTCAGATAATAGGGCATTAAAGTTGAATTAAAATCGTTTAAGCTACAGCAATAAGTAATAACAATAAGCTTTGGGGGAATTAATATGAAAATAGGCTCGCGTACTGTTGTAAGGCTGCTTGCTCTGAGTCTGTCAGCATCCTGTTTTGCAAAGCCTGCCGATGACGGGCAGACGCAGGTATATTTTGGTGATACTCATTTACACACCTCTTATTCTTTCGATGCTTTTTTGAACAATAACTTTAGTGCCGACCCCGACACAGCCTATCGCTGGGCTAAGGGTGAACCGGTGATTCATCCCTACAATCGTGCACGGGTGCAAATTAATACACCGCTGGATTTCTTAGTGGTATCAGATCATGCAGAGATGCTTGGGGTGATGCGTGAGATTCGCAATGACACCATAGAGTGGGAAGATATTGGTTGGTACGATTCGATTAAACGCTGGTTGGCAGTGAGAGCTTTAAACAACGCGCTGGACGATGACTTGGGCCGTGCTTTCTTTGGTCGATTCTTACCCAAGTCTGCAGCCGAACATGGCGGCGACCCAGTTGCTGATATACATAATAATATTGGTGGGCTGGCTATTTTTGGTGATACCACCAACACCACTAGAGACGCTTGGCAGGATATTATTGCGGCGGCGGAAAAGCACAATGATCCGGGTACATTTACCAGCATATTGGGCTGGGAATGGAGTTCGATTCCCACTGGCGCCAACCTGCACCGTATTGTCGTAACCCCCGATGGTGCTGATAAAGCCAGTCAGTATATTCCCTATGGTTCAGATCAGAGTCAGTATCCAGAGGATCTTTGGCAATGGCTAGACGACACTGCCGTGCGCACGGACAGTCGTTTTATCTCTATTCCTCACAATTCGAATATCTCTAAAGGCTATATGTTTGGCACGACTTCCGTAAAGGGTCAGCCTATTACGGCGGACTATGCGCGCACGCGTATGCAGTGGGAGCCGATTACTGAGGTGACGCAGATCAAAGGTGATAGTGAAACTCATGCAAAGTTTTCACCAGAGGATGAGTTTGCCGATTTTGAAACCTACGAACATTATATCCAAACCTCAGAGAGCAAAACTGAGGTTTCTCCCGGCGACTATGTTCGTCCGGCGCTGAAAACCGGTCTCGCCCTAGAACAAAAAATCGGCGTTAACCCTTACAAGTTTGGCTTTATTGGTTCAACTGATGCTCATTCGGGTTTGTCGTCACCGGAGGAGGGGAATTTTTGGGGCAAGATGGCCAAGGATTCCACGCCTGAAACCAAAGCGCCAGTCTTAGGTAACCCTACGGGTGCTGACGGCTGGGATATGTCGGCCTCTGGGTTGGCAGCGGTGTGGGCTACAGAGAATAACCGCGAAGCCATTTATGCAGCCTTTAAACGTAAAGAGACCTATGCTACCAGCGGTCCAAGACTGCGATTACAGATGTTTGGCGGCTGGGGTTTTCCAAACAATGCTGAGCAATCTGAGGACTTTGCAGCCATAGGTTACAAGCATGGTGTACCTATGGGTGGCGATATAATAGGTGCAGACGCGCAGGCAAAAGGCAATGCACCTAGCTTTTTACTCCGAGCAGTAAAGGATCCTCTGGACGCTAATCTTGATCGTATTCAAATGGTTAAGGGTTGGGTTGATGCTGCCGGTGAGCAGCACGAGCATGTTTATAATGTTGCCTGGTCTGATGGGCGCGAACTCGATGCCGATGGCAAGCTTCCAGCGGTAGGTAATACCGTTGATCTAACATCAGCGCGCTATACAAATACTATTGGTCAGGCTGAATTCGCTGTGCAATGGTCTGATCCAGACTTTAATCCCGAGCAGTCAGCGTTCTACTATGCTCGGGTGCTGCAGATACCTACGCCGCGCAATGGATTATTTGATGCGTTGGCACTGCAGTTAGATGAGCCACCAAGAGGGGCAAAGACAATTCAAGAGCGCGCCTATACATCGCCTATTTGGTATCAGCCCTAATACCTGTCTCTTATACACATCTGACGCTGCCGACGACTCCTTACGTGTA
>OJCJ01000020.1_pt1 | contig 31009 bp, 46 predicted proteins | sample 1591811 | NCBI WGS metagenome assembly OJCJ01 (sample SAMN05416758, study PRJEB24817) | seawater metagenome | isolation source: Sea water | place: Canada:Atlantic | collected 2013-07
AAGAGTCAGTAGAATCCTATGCTCTTAAAATTATCCAAGCCGAGATTGCCTGTGACGATTACGAAGCCAAGATTAAGAAGATGTTTATGGCTCAAGGAAAGACTCCGCTGTATCAGAAAATGCTTAGAGTCAGGACTGAAGAGCGTGAGCGCAGAGAGCTTGCTAAGCGTGAGCTTTTGAAACTGCAACGTGAGAAGCTAAAACGGCAGCAAGAAGCAAAGAATTTAATCATTGCTCTGTTTGCCCTTGCACTGTGTGCAGGCTCTGCCATTTATATAGCTGCTATAGCAGTAGGGTAGTAGATTAATGGAAGATCGTTTAAGTAGAGTAGAACGTAAAATCGACACACTACAAGAAGCCATCGTCTCGTTAGCACGAGTTGAAGAAAGACTTGTTACTGTGTTTAATCGACAGTCACATATTGAAAATAAAGTAGACGCTATAGAGAATAAGATGGACAGCTTAGCTGAGAATATGGCTAGTGCAAGAGTAACAGAGCGGCTAATCTGGATAGTTATTGCTGCAAGCATAGGCGCTGTTTTTACATATATAGGAAACTAGGATGACATATTTAGAACTAGTAAACAGTGTTCTACGCAGGCTGCGTGAAGCGCAAGTAGACACAGTAGCGGAGACAAGCTATTCAGCCTTGATTGGCGACTTTGTTAATGACGCTAAACAGCTTGTAGAAGACTCGCACAGTTGGTCTGCTTTGCGCGTTGCTATTGACTTTGACACAGTTAACGGAACGTCTGTGTATCCTCTAACAAACGCAGGACAAGAAGTAGAAGTACGAGAAGCGTTGAACACAACAAGTAAGACTAGGTTTATGTCTAGCAACAGAACAGAAATGAACAGGTATTATAAACTAATGACTCCTGCTGCGGGTTCTCCTTCTAAGTTTGCTTTTACTGGAACAGACGCTAATGGAGACATTACTGTACAAGTGTATCCACAGCCAGACAACATCTACAGTCTGTTCTTTGATGCGTTTGCTAGACAGGCTGATTTAACAGCAGACGCTGACGTACTAAAAGTGCCATATAACCCTGTGCTTCAGCTTGCTTTGGCTATGGCGTTACGTGAGCGTGGCGAAACAGGTGGTCAGTCAGCAGCAGAGCAGTTTGCTATAGCTGATGCTACGTTGTCTGATGCTGTAGCGTTTGACGCTAACAAGTATGCAGAAGACACCACATTTGTTGCTGTATAAGGAACTCTAATGGCTCAACAACTACAGAGCATTACAATTACAGCTCCAGGATTTGCAGGCATCAACACACAAGATGCTCCGTTAGCGCAAGAGCCTAGCTTTGCTGCTGTAGCTGATAACTGCGTAATTGACAAAGAAGGCAGAGTAGCCTCTCGTAAGGGCTATACGATGATCACCACTAACGGCGCAGCTGTTCTTGGTACATCTGACGGTATAGAGTCAATGGGCGAGTTTGTTGCTGAAGACGGAGATACTCTTTTCTTCTCGGCAGGAAACAACAAAGTCTTTTCAGGTACAACAACACTAACTGACTTAACTCCTGCGGGATACACCATTACGGCTAATAACTGGAAGATGGTCAACTTCAACGACTCTATGTATTTCTTTCAGCGTGGATATGAGCCGTTAGTTTACAAAGACAGCACCAGTACATTTGACCCTATGTCAGATCATGCACACTCCACAGGCACGCCGCCACAAGGTAACGAGTGTTTAGCAGCGTTTGGTCGTCTTTGGGTGGCAGACTTTACAGATGACAAGTCTACTATTTATTGGTCTGATCTGTTGCAAGGCTCACACTGGACAGGAGGCTCTACAGGCTCAATAGACATTACTAAGGTGTGGCCTACAGGGTACGACACTATTGTTGCTCTAGCGGCTCACAACGGCTTCCTAGTGATCTTTGGACGCAGCTCTATAGTTATCTACTCAGGTGCAGACGCTCCGGCTACTATGGTCTTGTCAGACACTATATCTAACGTAGGTTGCGTGTCACGAGACGCTGTTGTGTCTACTGGTAAAGACTTGATTTTCTTAGATGACTCAGGTGTGCGTAGCCTTGCTAGGACAATACAAGAGAAGTCAGCGCCTATTGGTGACATCTCTAAGAACGTAAACAACGACATTAAGTCACTGTTTATAGCAGAGACAGGTAACATCAGTATGCACTACTCTCCTCGTGAGGCGTTTGTGCTGCTTAACTTCCAAGAACTAGGTGTTGTTTACTGCTTTGATACACGGTTTCCGCTACAAGATGGCAGCTACAGAGCAACTACATGGTCGCACATTAACCCGCTGTGCTTTACAACTACATCAACAGAGGCGTTGTACATAGGTTCTAAGACAGGTGTAGCTAGTTACTCAGGCTTTACAGACAACACCACTGGTTACTTGCTCAGCTACTTTAGCCATCCGTTGAGCTTTGGTGATACATCTAAGCTCAAGTTCTTAAAGAAGATTAACTTAACTACGTTTGACGGTGCTGAAGCTACTGTAGTGCTTAACTGGGCTTACGACTACTCTGGGGCTTACACTAAGCAGGCGTATACACTGCCTAAGTCTAACGTAGGTCAGTACAACATCTCAGAATTTAACACAGAGGCTGAATACTCATCGTCTATTGCTCTTATCAATCGTCAGAAGATCAACACTAGCGGACAAGGGACTGTAGTAGCTGTAGGCGTAGAGACAACAGTAGAAGGTAAGACTATTGCGCTGCAAGAAATAAACATTCACGCATTACTAGGAAGGATTGTTTAATGAGCAATTACACTAAGATAACTAACTTTGCAGCTAAAGATGCAATGGTCAGCGGCAACCCTGCTAAAGTAATTAAAGGTACTGAAGTTGGTGCTGAGTTTGACGCTATTGCTGTTGCAGTAAACAGCAAGGCTAACTTAGCATCTCCTACGTTCACAGGTACAGTAACAGTGGCTAACTTAACAGCTACTGGTACAGTAAGTTTGTCTACTATTGACGGTGGTACATACTAATGACTCTTGACGAGGCTAAGCAGACATTAATGCTTGAGCTAGTCAGAGCAACACAAGGCAACTACTCAGTAGAAGAGTTATTAGAGCTTTACTACTTTATTATAGAGCCTGAAGAAGACGTTAAACCAAACCTAACAGTACTAAATAACAGGACATAAGTATATGAAGTATGCTAAAATCATAGGTAAGTTTGTAAAAGCTAAGTTTATGGGTTCGACTGACGAGCAGGCTACTGTTGCTATTTTATTAGCTGCTTTTATCCTTATTGTGTTAGCGGTGGCTTAGATGTTAGCAATGTTAGGTTCATTAATCGGGCCAGTGTCTGACTTGTTAGACAAGGCAATACCTGATAAAGACTTAAAAGAAAAGTTAGCCCATGACATTGCGACTATGGCAGAGCGTCATACGCATGAACAGGTCAAAGCGCAGCTAGAGATTAACAAGATCGAAGCTAAGCACAACAGTATGTTTGTTGCCGGATGGCGACCTGCTTGTGGATGGGTCTGTGTTTGGGTATGGCAGGTAACTTCCTCGTCATTCCTTTCGCAAACATGACTTTAAATCTGTTAGAGACAGGCGTTGAAGTGCCTATGATTGACCTTGCGACAATGCTGCCTGTGTTAATGGGTATGCTTGGTCTTGGCGGTTTACGCTCCTTTGAGAAAGTCAAGAAAGTAGAGCGAAACACTTAGGAATTATTATGCCATTACAGTACCCACAATATACTAACGTACCTGCTGCTACTAGCTTACTCACTGGAGGCTCTGGTGCTGCGCCTGTGTTACTTGATACAGCAGCTAAAAGCAGTGGTCTTCTGTCAGGCGGTCTTGGAAGTTTGTTGTCGTTTAATCCGGCAGGTTTACTTGCAGGGCTTGCTTTTTCAAAGATTCTAGGTCGTGGTGGAGAAGGACTACAAGCAACACCAATGACCGCAGAAGAAGCAGCTTTGTATGCAGGGCAAGAGCGTCTTAACACAGTTTTAGGTAGTACAGGAGAGGGCGCAGGTGAGTTAATATTAGATGCTATAGAGCAAGCCAGAGCAGCTAACGTAACGCCAGAGCAGATTGCAGAGACGCTAAACACACGAGGCGACTTAACATCAGAACTAATAGGTTTAACTGTAGGCAGCAATCAGCCGTTTGTCAATGTACCAAGCGCTGCTGACAGAGCAGCTGCAGAAGCCTCTGTAGACCCTGTAGGAGGCTCTACAAGCTCGTTAGAGAGCGATCCAGACCTAACAGGTGATATAGACACTATTGTTGATTCAGTTGCGTCAGGAGGCTCTACAGAGACTGTAAGTGATGTTAACGAAGAATGGACATATAACGCAGCTACAGACAGCTTTATAAGCTCTACTAGAAGCGACAGTGTGCCTAACGCAGGTAACGCTGTTCTTAAAGACGGTGGAGTGTACACAGTTACTCCTATTATAGGAACTGACGGCGTTGCCGCAGAACACGTAGTAGATGCAGAGACTAACAAGTCTGTTGGGATACTTAACGTAGACATAAACACAGGAATGCCCACAATAACTAATGAAACAACTACTGCTGTTACTGCTGAGGTTCCTGTCACTAGCGCTGATACTACTGGGACTGCCGATACTGCTGTTGTGGATACTAGTGGAGGAGTTGCTAGCCCAACTGACATAACACCTACAATAACACCTACGCCAGTGACTACAACGCCAACTAATGGTATTGATGGTATTGATGGCGGTGACGGTACTGACGGTAAAGACGGTGGTGACGGAAGAGACGGCGGCGACGGATCTGACGGTAAAGACGGTAAAGATGGAGCTACAGGTTTGTTAATGATGGGTATGCTATCAGCACCACTAGCTAACAACATATTTAAAACAGAATTTGAAAGTAATTACTTACGTCCAGAGTACGTAGATAGAATCTTGCGAGGCAAAGGCATGAACAACAACGGAAGGAATACATAATGAGTCTTTTTGATGCGATTGGTGGCCTTGGAGCTATTTACGGCTTTGACAAAGGTATTAAAGATGTTCAAGGCATAGGAACAGAGGCGCTTACACGCGCTCAGACAGGCGCTACTAACTTAGAAACACAAACGCAGTTTAAGCCGTTTACTGTTACTTCTGGTGTTGGTGGCGGTCAGTTTGACCAAGCAGGTAACCTTGGCCTTACAATGACGCCTGAGCAACAAGCTATACAGAGTCAGTTACAGGGCTTTGGTAGCAGTATGTTTGATTACCTTGGTGATCCGGCAGCACGAGAGGGCGATCAAACTGCCATAATGAATATGCTTACTGGCGGCGATGTTGCAGGACGTGAAGCAGATATTATGTCTCGTCTACAAGCTAGCGTTGCGCCTGAGCAGGAACGTGCGCGTCTACAGCTAGAACAAAGACTAGCTAATCAAGGCAGACTTGGTGTGCAGACATCTATGTTTGGCGGTACGCCAGAGGCTCTAGCACTAGAGAAAGCCATAGCAGAACAGCAAGCAGGCTTTGGTGTTAGTGCTATGGAGCAGGCTCGTGCAGAACAGGGTCAAGAGTCTAACCAGAGACTTGCAGCGTTACAAGAGTTCCGTAACAGGACGCAGTTAGCAGGTGGATTAGGTTTGAACGCTCTATCAGCTTCTTATCAGCCTCTTGAGGCATTGTTAGGTACGTTATCACCTGCACTACAGGCAGCAGACATAGCAGGCGCAGGTCAGCGTCAAGGCGCTCAGTTAGGCGCGTCAATGCTACAGTCTGGTCAGCAGACACAGCTTGGTGCAGAAATAGCAGCAGCAAACCTACAACAGCAGCAGATACAGGCTATTGCTAATCTGTTGGGTGGTCAACAAGCTAATACTCAAACAGGTCAGACAGCACAGACAGGTTTGCTTGAGAGTTTGTTTAATAGGTTTACAGGTAACAATACCACTGCTCCTTTGAACGACGCAGCTAACACACAAGCAGCTCTTGACTACTACTTAGGTAATCCATAATGGCTAATATAGATATTTCATCTTTGTTCTCTGACATTGTTCCTGACCCAGAGCGACAGCAACGAGAGCGTACATTACAACAGAATGACGCAGTTAATCAGGCTAACTTAGTTGGAAAGCTAGGCGGCATGGCAGCTTATTACGCCCCAGAGCGTAGTCGTGCGTTGCAGCAGTCTGCTACTGGCTTGCTTGGTATTGATACACGTACTGAGTCTCAGAAGGCTATGGAGCAGCTTAAAGACGCTAAGATAGACTTATCTAGTCGTGAAGGTTTGATTAAAGCTGCTAACATTTATCAAAACATTGACCCAATAAAGGCAGCACAGCTTCGTACACAAGCGGCAGCTCTTAAAACAGAAGAAGACAAAGCAGCTCGTGTAAAAGTAGAACAGCAACAAGAAGACACTGCTTTTGCTCTCAATACCGGAGCTGCTTTAGAAACATTAACGTCTAACGTCACTGCTAGAGAAGAACGCACACAAGCTCGTGAAGGATACGCTTCTTTAATAGACACTTCTACAGTGCTTTCTGCTGCTGAAAAAAACGCTCAAAAAGAACTAATAGAGCAAGGCGCTTATGACGGAAAAGTAGACGATGTAATGCGTTTAGCTGACCCTAAGCCAATTACTGTAGGCAATCGTGTTTTAAAAAGAACAGTAAATGGTTGGGAAGACATACCTGCTTCTGACGTAACTGTAGCACAGAATGGATTAAGGGCAATAGCTCAACTGCGTTTAGGAATAGACACGCCTGCTTATAACGCTGCTATAGCGGCAATAAATGAAAAGTCTATAACAAACGCAACTCAGATAGAAGTACTAGCGCCTCCTACTGTTGAGCGAGGCGAGATTTCTCCTACTGTTCAAAAGTTTCATGGAGACGCAATAAACAGCTCTATGGCGGCAGGTTCGCTTATAAACGAAGTAGATGCTCTTTTAAATACAATTCAATCACAAAACTTACTTAATTACGATACAGCAGGTGTGGCAGCTAACGTTAGAACAGCCGCTCGTACTGCTTTTGGTAAACGTGATGAAATAGAGCTATTAAGAACTGGGTATACTAAAGTAAGAAACACAGAAATAATTAACGCGCTCCCGCCCGGAGTTGCTTCCGATAGAGATATACAAATTTTTGCGGCAGGTTTTCCACCGGACGGCTCAAGCATAGCAGACATAAATGAATATTTAAGGGCAGCTAAGTCTGCTGCTTTTAAAATAAAAGATGCAACTTCTTTACTGAGCAGAGAGTTAAACAGACAAGTTACTGAAGGGATTGACGCAAACACTTTAGATTATGCTATTAAATATGAACAGTTCGAACAAGACAGAGACAAGCTAAAAACAATGATGGACTCCGCACTTTCTGGACGTTCTAACGAAGAAGCTCAAGCATACACAAATGACGTAATAAGTGATTTTAATATTGAATACGGTTTTGTGCCTGCGTTTATAAGAGGGCAGTAAAATGGCTGATGCTACAACAAGCAAGTCTAAATACTTTGGTTCAGGCAATAACCAAGAAGCAGATGCTAACGTTTCTGGTTCAGCTACGTCTAAATACTTTGGCAACGCCAATCCAGACATTCCTTTGTATGAGCAGTCTGTTGAACGTGACATTGCTGAAGATATGGAAACTGTAATAACAAACATTGACGTAGGAGATTGGAACACTAGCGATTCTTTGCAAACAGCAAGAGCTATTACTGATGGGATGTGGATGAACAAAGGAGAAGAAGCAGGTGCTTGGATAGGAGCAGCAGCTTACAAACTCTTTGGTATGTATGGCTCTGAAGATAAAACAGTAAGTCAAATTAAAGATGAAATGCTCAACAGAAGTGAAGCAGACACTGCTGCTTTTATTGAAAAACGTCCTGTTGTAGCTATAGGAGCTAATATCGCAGGCAATATAATGTCTCCAGTATCTTTAAAGGGTGGTCAGTTACTAGGACAAGCTGCCAACTTACGTAAAGCAGAACTTGCTAGACAATCTTCTGTCGCTACTAGAACTGCTACACAAGCAGCTACAGGCTCTAGAGGAGCTGTGGGCGCTACTGCTGCACAAGCTGACGAAGCGGGAAAACTTGCTCAGCAATTATCAGGATTTAGTCCACGAGCTTACAACATAGCAACGCAAACACGCACGCCTCTTCTTGGCGCAGGTCTTGTAGCGGGTGAGTCTGCTGTGATAGGTGCTGAAGGCGATACATTGGGAGAAAGAGCGCAGAATGCGGCAATCTCAGGTGTGATAGGAGGAGTTTTTGGTTTAGGTATGTCTGGTTTAGGAGTAGGAGTTAATGCAGCTTTAAAGTCCAGAACAGCTCAAGAAATAGGCAAAGGAAAAGACTTTGTTAGTTTAATGTTTACAGAACACGCACTAGCTCCTGTGTATCAACACGTTGTTTCAAAAGCGTTTGGTGGGCGTTCTTTAATAGAAAATCAAGTAAGGTCTTTACGCAACCGGATGCCTTCTCTTACTAAGATGAAGGAGCGTAAAACTAACGTAGTAGAAAACGCTAAAGTAACACTTGCACGCGCCACAGCTATTGCGAAGGGCGATGAAAAAGTAGCAATAGAGCAAGCAAAACGACTGCAAGAAGATTTAAGAAATGAGCTAACAGCCAACGGTAAAATAGCCTTTGATGAGCTAGACGCAATAAGCAAGCAGCGTATTACAGACTTAGATCCTACAAACAACATGAATGCTGTTAAGGCTGCTGCTGCTAGAGACGCAGACTCTGCTGTTAATGCTGTAGAGGCTTCCTTTAGAACAGAAACGCTTGTTAAGTCTTTACCAACAAATGCTAGGGCAGGGTTGGCTGACGAAATAGAGGCAATGTCTCCGCAAGATGCTTTAAAAGCAGTCAGAGAAGCGTGGAGTACAACTGGTTTTTCAGCAGCTAAAAACGCAGACTACAAAATAAACTTATCAACTGTAGAAAAAGCAATAGAAAAGTTGATAAAGAAGAACGCAACAAAAGTTGCGCTTGCAGGAGCTAACGGTAAAACAGCCGCTGCTACAATTAATAACTACGTAGCTGCTATGATTAAAGAAAGAACTAAAAACGGTATAATGAAAGGAGACGACTTAATACAACTCCGTAGCGAAATAGGAACAGTTATTAACAATCTTTCGGACAATCAAGCTGCTACACGCGAAATAACAAAACCTATACAGAGGTATTTTGATGACCTTCTTATCTCTAGACTAGATAGTGCTGACGCAGCTTCGTTCTTAAAAGATAGGGAACTGTGGAAGCTAAAAAGCACGTTAGAGGATGCTGTGTCTGTAGCTACTGGACGTAATAAAGATATACAAGGCGCTTTTGGAGCTGATGATTGGATAGCTGCTAACAAAAAACAAGGTACTTACTTCTCTTCTGTAGGTGAAGGAGTTCTTCAAAAAGAAGCGCAAGAGGTTAACAAGTTAGCTAATCGTAGAGCAGAGTTAATAAAAAGCAACGCAGAAGCAGACCTCTCTTTAATGAAGAAACAATCAATAGAAGCGATAGATGCTGAAAGAAGTCTACTAGCGGCGCAAAAAAGAGAAGCTGATAAGGCACATGATGTGGCTAAAACAGAAATACAAAGACAGTTTAGAGGCTCTAGTCAAAACGCTGCTGCTGTAACGGCTAGAAAAACAGCATTAGAAACAGAAAAAGCTCGTTTTTCAGTGTTTTCAAAAGACTTAGACGCTACTATAGCTAAGTTGGATAATTCTAAGGCTTTCTTTGACGCTAATGCTCCTAAAAACGGCTCTATATTTGAAAGGATGTTTGCTACAGGCTTGTTGGCGTCAGTAGTAGCTCCTTTTGCTCAGAGTGTAACTTTTGGATTGAACGTAGCAGCCGCAGGCACAGGAGCAGCTAAACTGTTATCTCAGCAAGGGACACAGCGCTTCTTAGCAGGTCAGACAGGCGCTCAAAGAGCAGGGTCTGAAATGGCACAACGCTTAGATGAAGCAGCACAGAAACTAGCTGAACGTACTGGTGTTAACTATAGACCTGTAGCTGCAACAGCTATCGCACCTGACGCATCAGACAAGAAAGTCTTTAATGAGCAGACTAAGCGTAGTATTATGGGACAAGGACAGGTAGCTAAGGCTCGTATCTACACAGGATTGCAGAATGCAGGTAAGTTAGGCGCTCTAGAAGCTCAAGACCCTATACTGTATAAAGCATTGAAGGACGCTTTCGACGCACAGTCTAACTAGCTACTTCACCGGCGGCGGAGACATCAAAAGAATAACATGGATTTACTAACTTGTAAACATAAAAGAGGTTGTTATGGACGAAGTTAAAGAGCCTGAGTTTCTTGCGAGAATCTTAGACCCTGACAATTATCCTTATATTGATAACGAAGATGGTACTATTTCTACTCATAAAATGGCAGCAGAAGTTGATGAAGAAGGTAATTGGTTTGTCTTCCCTACGATTGTGCAGCTACCTACTGGAGAGTTGTATGACTTTAAGAGCAACGCAAAGGCTATGGAATACAACTTAAAAAATAATAACTATCTACCTATGAAGACAAAGAAAGAAGCCCTAGACTACGCGAAAGGTGGTTATAAGTTAGGGTCTAAATTAGAGAAGATGAACATTAAATAAATAAAAGAGGTTGTTATGAACTATTCTTACTCAAATAAAAGCAAGCCTACTCCACCTAAGAGGAAGGCGACACCTAAGAAGAAGAAAAAGAAGTAACCTAATCCTTAGTGCTACCTTTGGATCGTGCGTTTGTTATAGTCACAAAAAAGCCCTATAGAGATTGGGATGCTCTATAGGGCTTTTCCTTACTTAGTTATATGCCACAGACACCAGAGGCACACACAGTCTCGCTGTTCTCCTCAAACACCACACCCTTGTGCTTCATAGCCTCTTTGTAGCTACACATCGTTAGCGGCTGACCACCACGAGAGCCATCAGGGTAGCAGGTAAAGCCTCGCAGACGTGGTGCATACTTAGCCAGTATTGTAGCAAACTCCATCACACGGTCTTCGTTGTTGCCTTCACTGCCCCACGGCGGTAGGTTGATAGTAGACGAGATAGACATATCAACATAGTCTTGTACGTCAGCTTGGAACTTCAGCCTACGCTCAAAGTCATTAACCATAGACGATGACGTCTGTATGCTGTCAGGGTCTAAGCCGTGTGTCCTAATCAAGTCCTCTGCTGTAGCATCTACAACGTACTCATACTTCCACTTGTCACCACCAACTAAGTAGCGACGCTTGTAAGCAACAGCGTACAGAGGCTCTATGCCTGTTGTAGTGCCTGCGAGTATCCCTATAGTACCTGTAGGAGCGATTGCACGATACGCAACAGGGCGACTGATGCCACGGGTGTCACAAAGAAGATTAGCAGCTCTTTCCGATTCATCTCTAAATACCTCTAGCCACCTGTGCAGCTCTTCTGTTACTTCGTAGTCACTGCCGCGCTTTAGCAGAAACTCATGCATACCCATTAAACCAAGACCGAGCCTTCTGTTCTTCTGTCTAACAGCATACACTTTCTTAGTTGGAAGGTCTGCTGTGAGCGTGCCTGCGACAAGGAACATCGAGGCGACTCGAACGATTGATCTAAACTCCTCGATATCATCAATTGCGCCAATATTAATACTTCCAAGATTACACACATCTGAATCATCCTCACTAGTGACTTCGGTACAAGCGTTCCTGAGTGTTTCATTCTCTTTGTCTCCGAAGTTAAAGGAAAATCCTGGCTCTCCTGTCATTAGTGCTTGACGGCAATTCTGTACAAACGTCTCAGGCAAGAAGCCGTTGTTGACAGCATCTAAGAACTTGTCATCGTAGTTAAGACTGATGTTAGTCATGTCTAGCGGTGCAGGGAAGTTAAAGTTGTTCTGCTTAGCATCAAACACTGTAACGCCTTCAGCGATAGGCAGTGCGTGCCAATCTTTAGCAGACAAGAACTTCTGTGCGTCACCGTGTTGCCAGTTCAGTGAGGCATAGATAGCACTACGTCTGCTGCCGCCCTGCATCACGTTTCTGCCTATTTCGTTTATAGAGTTCATTAGTGGAAGTGGTCCTGACGCTTCCCCGCCTGTCCTGCCCAGTGGTGACCCGCTCGGACGAAAGACACTGTAGTCTATGCCAATGCCGCCGCCGCTCATCAAACAGTCGCTTGCTCGTTGTGTTAGCTTTCCCCATTCTTCTCTAGTGTCCTCTTCACCTTTTAACAGATAGCAGTTGTTGTAGAAACTAGCCTGTCTACCTGCATAGTAAATGTAACGACCACCTGCCATGAACTTAAACTGCTTCATAGCATTGCCTAGATACTCTGAGTCTTCAGTGCTTAGTATGCCTGTACAGACATCGTGCATAAGGTCATCTACTTTCTCAGCCCACGTCTGTGTCTCGTTCAAGGCGTACTTGTTGCGGAAGATTGACTCACCAAAACTGTTTCTAAAATCGCTCATGCTGCTTGTCCTCTATCTGAGTCTTTAATAAATACACCTGCGCCGTTGAGATAGCCTTTACGATCCTTGATGTCTACGTAAGCGACTTCTAAACATTCTTCTAGTGTTAGCTCGTTCATTATTGCTAAGTTGTTCAACACCACCAAGCAGTCGCCAATATCGTCTGCTATATCTCTATGCTTTGCTACGTTGTCAGCAAGTTCGCCTACCTCGCTAACTAGCTTCAGAGCCTGTGTTGCTACAATACCGTTCCTAAAGATTCCACGTTCGCTGCTCCACTTGGTACACAGCTGTAGTAATTCGTCCATTCTAGACATTGCTTATCTCCTGCGCCAATCTATCTAAGTACCAACGTGCTTTGCGTAAGTCTTCTACACCGTTCTTGTCTTGCCAACGATGCGTATACTTGATTACGTTGCCGTTAAGGTAGCCTATAAAGGCTTCTTTACTGAGCCGCTCTTTAATGTACTCAATGCACTCAATACCGTTGCCTTTGTAGTGACTAGGGTTGATAGCATCCTTTGTAGGCTCTGAGGCTCTCTGCTCAGCGTTAATTTGCTCACTGACACGTCTAGCGTGCGCTCTGCGTTTCTTACTTATTGCGTCCCACTCTTCAGCAGGTGAATTGTCAAGAAAACTCATCGTCATTTTCTCCTAAGTCTTCGATTATTTGATCTAGTTTGTCCTCTACCTTATCCTCGAAGCGTTCTACAAGCTCCGTAGAGTTAATCTCTAACGTCTCAAGTACAGTTATCTCATCTAAGAGAGACAGCTGCTCTTTTATCTCTGTGAATGTTTTACTCATTCGTAGACTCTCCGTACTTCTTTCTAAGGTAGGACATACTAATTGGCAGCTCGTCAAAGCTGCCGTTGTTTACTTCGTTGAATATCCAAAGCCCACGCCAAGACTGATTAGTCTGCGGTGTGAGATAGCTTTGGTCTTCTTGATAGAAGATGCCTGCGAACAGACCAGTGACTGACACACCGTCAGCTCTACGTGCGTAGGCGATGTCTCTGTCTTGTACGTGACCCATGACACAGCTGACCATCTTCTTAGTCAGCATTAGCTTAGCAGACGATACAGGACGACCCATAACGCCAGAGGTGAAGTAGTGTGAGTAGGCTATGCCGTTAATCATCTTAACTTCTAAGAACGGCACTACTTCCCAACCCATCTTCTCTAGACCAAGGTCAGCAAACGACATCAAACCCTCAAGCTCAGGACTATCATCTACTGCTCTAGTGATCCTGTTCTCGTGGTTGCCAAGTAAGAACACTAGCTTAGGTTTCCACACCTTGTGCTTGTTAGCGCGTTGTCGTGCTTGTTCTTCCTTGATAGGAGCTAAGAAAGCCTGCATAGCAACCTTGCCTGACTCTACGTCTGCTTGATAACGTCTGCCTTCAAAAGACTTCTTACCTTTGTCATAGCTAGACAGACTAGGAAAGTCCCAGTGGTCACCTAAATGGATGATAACTTCAGGCTTCATAGCGACTGCATACTTACCTGCCCACGTCAGATGCTCTACGTTAGAGTCTGGTTTAACCTGCGTGTCTGGTATGACAAAATGTCTCATGTCTTCTTCCTCGCTGCACGTTCTGCGTTAGTTTTCTTCTGGTGACACTCTACGCACAAGACCTGCATACCGTCTGCTTCACAGAACAACCTCTCTGAGAAGCCTGCAATGTCTTTATAGCTGCTTAGTTTGCCTGCCGGAATGATGTGGTCTACCTGTATCTCTTTGTTGGTATGCCACTCTGAACACTCAGCACATTGATACTCGTACTTGTGTCTGCAACCTTCTACTGTACGCTCTGCGTCCTTCTTAACTTGAAACTTAACAGGGTAACGACTGTAAGCCTGTCTAAGCGCTGATCGTATGAACTGCCAATAACGTGCTTCTGTCCAAGTCTTTCCGGCTCTAGTGCGCGGTACTAGTTGCTTCGCCATAAAAGCGTACTCCTGTAGGACGTTCTCGTGGAGGCATCCACATCTGTCCTGCTGTGCGTCTTAGCCACAGTAGACGTGCATTCTCCAACGCCCTGTCATAGCCTAATTGGTCTTCGCAAATGTCCCACATATCAGTCTCTTTGCGGCAGTTGCCAATCAGTTCGTGTGCGCCACCTGCGCCTATACCGTCAACACCAATGATGTTGTCAATAGCGTCGCCTGTGAGTATCTGCTTGTAAAAGCTCTTCAAGCCTATCTCTGAGCTTACGAAGTACTCTTCCTTCTTCACAAAGTTATAATGCATACCTGCCACTTGATCGAAGTCTTTATCAATACTTACCATGATAGGCTCATCGTTCACGTAAACAGACGAAGCAGCAACAGCTATAGCATCGTCAGCCTCTTCACCTTCGATCATGACTGCTTCCCAGTAACCAATAGCATACTCGCGTATAGCAGGCAGCAGAATAGGTTTTGCGCCTTTCCTGTTTCCTTTGTACGGAGCAGTGACGGCAACGTCATGTCTGAAGTTGCCGCCTCCGGTTAGATAAAGTATGTAGTCGTGGTCAGGATAACGTATTAGAACGTCAGTGAGGATAGAGTTGAAAGCTCGTTTAACTTGCGCTGTAGCGTTGTCTAAAGAGACTTGTGCGTCATTCTCGCACGCACAAGCCGCCCGATAGCAAAATATATCGCCATCAATTAGAAGCATTACAGAGCTTCTTCTAAGCTAACGTCTACGTTGACTTCTGGTGTGTACTCGTTAAGGTCATTGATAACTAGCTTCATACACGTTGGTGAACGACCTTTCTTTCCTTGGAAGTCCCAATCGTAAGTACCTACAGCAACGGTGGCAGTAGAGCCGTTACCAACTAAGCAGCTAATCTCGTCACCGCTAGTGTTGTAAGCACGTATCGGATTAGTAGATTTGACTGTGAGGAAGCTACCACGATCATCGTCTTTGCTCTTTACTTGCAAGCCTCGCTCTTCTAAAGCACTAATGGCTGCGTCAGAGAGATTAGACAGATCAACTTGATACTTGCCAGACATCTCATTCTTAGTAGACAGGTTAGCCCAGAATAGAGTTGTCTTGAGGGTTGTGGGTTTTGTTTGTTGCATAGTATTTCTCCTAATTAAGGTTTGTGGATTTTACCACTAAATGTTGCTGTAAGTCAATGAGTTTCTGACCAATTATCTCCAATCTTAAACTCGCCATCCATAGGACAACGAAGATCAAAGTCCTCACCTGCCTTGCGTATCGCATTACGAAAGTGTAGTCCTACAGCCTTGGCATAAGCCTCTGGCGTCTCTACTTGAAACTCATCGTGTACGTTGGCGACCATCTTAAAAGGTATGTTCTGCTCTCTAAGACTCTCGACACCGTTCAACAATGCTTTCTTCATAAGCGCTGCGCCGCCTCCTTGTAAGAGGAAGTTCAACGCACTATAAGCCTTGCGTATGCGTATCCTTCTGCCGTCTAAACTAGGTAGACTGCCTGTTCCTGCTATCTTCTCTACTAACTCCTTCAACGCTTTTAGCGATGGTATATTGTCAAGGAAGTCCTTCTTTAGCTTCTTCCCATGTCTCGCGCCCTTGCCTGCGATACTGCCTATCTTCTCATCACCTGCACCATACAGGAATGCGTAGATGAACGTCTTAGCTTGGTCGCGTGTGTCGAGTCCTGCCGCTGCTTGGTTGGCGCTGTGTATATCGCCGTCTAAGATGGTGTTAACGTAGTCCTCGTCCTTCATATAGTGGGCTAGCATCCGTAATTCAAGACCAGACGCATCAATACCCACTAGTTTGTTGCCTTGCTCTACAGTCCAACAAGCTCGACACTGACCACCTAGCTCAGCCTTGAGCCGCTGCACTGGTGTCATGCCATCGTGCGCCTTACGTGTTGCAGGCACTTGAGCCATATTAGGCGATATATGAGTCATCCTACCTGTTGCTGCACCGCTGCTAAAGACACGACCATGCACTCTGCCGTCATCTGCCACAGCCTCTAGCCACGAGCCTACCTGACTAGCTCTTTTCTGTAATAGAAGATACTCAGCAACAAGCTGCGCCGAAGGATTATCAATACCCTCTAGCACGTTCTCATCTATCTTGTAGCCGCCGCCTTCAGTCCTGTCAGTGAACTTAACACCAACAGTCTGCAACCTCTTAGCTATCTGCGGTCTACTGCCTACGTTAAACACTTCTACGTTGTCTTTAAGCTGCTTACCTGTCTTCTCAGACCAACGCTCTGTCACGATAGGAGGAAACTCAGCCTGTAGCTGCTCTTCTACCTTACGCATACGATATGTCAGCCTGCTGTAAAGCTCGTTAGCCATTGGTAAGTTAATCTTAAAGCCATTACTGCGCTGCAACTCTAGCTCAGCCGTCACAGCGTGTTCTAGGTCTATAACGTCCTGCGTGAACTTAGCCTTCTTCAGGTCAGCCGTCACCGTCTTATAAACCTTAGTGGTCAGGTTAACGTCACGCTTGCAGTAAGTAATCATTTCCTCACACAAGCCACCGTCATAGTCGGTGAATTCATCTTTGGGATACGCCAGACGCTCGCCCCAACTCCGCAAACTGTGACCACCTGCCTGTGCAGGATTGAAGAGGCGAGACAGCACCATAGCATCAACGTGCTGTTTACCTTCTACGCTAATACCCCACACCGCCGCCATCACTGGCACGTCAAAGCCTAAGCCGTTATAGGTTAAGATGCTGTCGTGCTTATTGATAAGCGCCTGTAGCGTCTTAGCTTCAGTGTGTACAGTCGTCTCACCTGTAGCGACATCCTCGGCACAAGCACACCATATCACTGAGTGTTTCATATCTGTCTCTATATCAATGGTTAGCATTCTGTGTCCAAGTCAATGTCGTGTACGGTTTTAAGGTCTAGGCGTTCGTGCAAGTCAAACACGCCATTAGAGTTTCTAATACACTCTAGGCATTCGCTAATGTACTCAAGCGTATTAACGTCTCTAAGCGTGGCTTCGTAGTCTGTCAGTGTTGTGTCACAAGCTAAGCATTTCATTGGTCGTCTCCTTTATCTGTGATAAGCCATAAGCGGTTAAGCATTGCAACCAACTCTGTACACTTAGGACACAAAGCAGGTTCACTAAACCGAAGCCGTGCAGGACAAAGCCCACATGATTTTTCTTTAGTCATCATAACCCTTCCTCCTTAAACATAGTCTCAACCATTCTACCAGTGTCTTTATCATACAACAGATCAGCACAACGCCCTGTCTCACCGCTAAAGCGATTCTTTAGGACACGCACAGTCGTGGTGTTGCGTGTAATCATGTCCTCAGCCTGTCCGTCACGCTCAAGCCCTAACACTATATCACTAAGCTGCGCTATTGACGCACTGCCTCGCAGCTGAGACAAGGACGTTGCTGCGCCTTCTTCGTGTCCTTTGCTCTCAGGTCTACGCAAGTGACTAACAACGAACAAGGCAATACCTGTCTCCTGCACAAGCATCCGCAGCTTTGTCATTATCTCGTCCAATGCCTTGCGCTCGTCAAGGTTGGACTGCGCCGACACAACAATAGAAACGTGGTCTAAGAAGACGTAGCGGCAGTCCAGTGCTTTAGCCATGTAACGCACACGCCCGACAATGTTGTCCACATCAGTTGAACCAAAATGGTCTAACAGATAGAGGCGGTCATTGGCTAGTGTCTTGTCAAAGGCTGTCCTGCGTTCCTCTTCAGTGCTTACCGTTGTTGGTAGGTGGAGCTGCTTATTGGCTGCTAGCGACATAAGCGACAAGCCTGTCTTGCGTATGCTTTCCTCCAAGAACAGCAGCCCAATGTTGTGACTAGACTTCTGCAACACCTGCCACACCACTTCACGGACGAACTGCGACTTACCAAGTCCACTTCCTGCCGTCACTGTGACAAGCTCAGCGGGTCTAATGCCATAGGTTAGGTCGTTGATGCCGTTGAATGGATAAGTAACCTCTGCAACCTCCATAGGCGTGTTAACTTCGTCCCACAGCGTAGACGCTAAAACTATACCGTCAGGAACGAACTTCTCAGCACCGTAGAAACGCTTGGTAAATACCTGCGAGTCATTCTCAGCTAAATAGTCGCAAGCGTCTTTATAGTCCTTGGCGTGCTTCATAATCTTAGCTTTACCGCCAAACAGCTGCCCAACCTCATCAGATGCCTTCACGCCTTGCTCGTCAGCGTCAAAGCAGACAACTATAGTCTCAAAGCTGTCTAGCCATTCGTAGTGCTTTTTGCAGTCCTTTAACGCGCTGCCTGCGCCGTTGCGTATACTCACAACAGGGTATTGGCTGCCCATCATCTGATAAGCCGCAAGCGCGTCATATTCACCCTCAGTGACAGTTATATACTTGCCGCCTTTAGAGAATAACTGCTGCCCAAATAAGCCGCCACTAGCCCACTCGCCGCTAGTCTGAAAACGCTTGTCAGGGTAGCGCACTTTAGCTGCCACTGGTGAAGTTGGCTCCGTAGGCTCAAAATACGGATACACAACCTGCCCACTCTTGATGACAACGCCATAGCTCTTCAGCGTAGCAGCGCTCAGACCTCGCTCAGGGACGCCTACGAAGTTTTGTGTAGCAAGTAGGGCAAGGGTAGCATCGAAGCCTTCAGAGCCTGTCAGCGGCTTCTCTGGCACTCTCACGGCTATTGCTGTGCCGTCTCTGGGCGGTGGTGTGTATTTATCGCACACAAAACAGAAACCAGAGCCGTTTTCGTTCTTTATCTTGCCATCAGAGCTGCCGCAATCGTCACAGGGCAGTCTAGTTTCTACAATGTCACTCATATTGTACAACCTCTATTAATTGAATGGATATAAGCGGTAGCAGTAGCTCAAAGCCGGATACTGTCACTATTACCTCCTCGCCGTCCTCTGTCTCGCACAATAAATCCTCGTGCGGCAACAGCGACAGGTCAAGCCCGAAGCCGTTACGCAATACGCTTGTCAGTCGCCAACTCATAGCTCTAGCTCCTTTGTCGGTGGTGTCCAGTGTCTGACTGTGCAGGCGTTCAAGGCTTCGCCGTGTTTAACGTGCCACTGCCTGTGATGTGCTCGACACAGCCAACGCACCTCTAAAGGCTTGGCGTAGTCGTCATGATGCGCGTCTGTCTGCTCAGCTCCGCAGACTTCGCAGGGCTTTTTTATCAGTTGTCCTTTCTGTTTCGCAAAATACACTCTGCTTGTCGCCCTAGCTTTCATAGATTTTCTGTTGCGCTCTCTATCTGTTTTATTTCTTAAATAATACCTAGCACGTTTAGTGTTTTCACATATCCTGCATTTATCAGACCTGTATTGTCTTCGCTTGCCTCTACTAGCGTCTCTGTTAAATTCGTGAACAGGTTTTATTTCTTTACACGTACAACAGCGAAGCTCGTCTGTCTTCTCTAACATTTCTAATTGTTTCATAAAAACCTCTTTACAGTTTGTTAAATCCGTGATATGCTCCGATTGTCAGCGCCGCCGATGAAGTCCCTACCGAGCAGCTGCTGCTATTGCCTACTTACTCTTCCTCGTGTTCAGTCAACCTAATGTAGTTAGCCCAATCATCGTTAATCTCATCTTCAGCGCAGCGGTAGGCGTAGGACATTGCCATGCCTGCAAGCATCCTACCGAGCTTCTCATAGTGAGCATTGACAACGCAGAAAGCTAGTTCGCGCTCAATGTCTCTTGAAAGACGTTCGTTGCTAGGCAGTGCATCAGCGCCGAGAGCTTCCCACAACAGTTGGGAATTGTTGCACAATCTGTGTGCCGCTTCTTCTCTTGTGGCTTCTTCAAGCACGCCGACTTCGTGGTCGGACAACATCAGGTCATCTGGTGGGTCTAATAAGTGGTTAAGCATTGGTCACAATCTCCAGTATTATGTCTGCATTGACTAGGTCACTATAAGGCTTGACGCCGAACTTGTCACCTACTTTTATAATAACTTGCTTTTCGTCATAGTGGTCAGCGCACCACTGCGCCTCTTGTAGCGCAAACTCGATCTGGTCAAATATTGGCATGGTTTTCCTCATCAAAGTCTTAAAGTGTTTAGGTGCTAACACAGCAAGCGTCAGCGCTTGGGTAACGGTTATTGAGTTATTCACGAGGCGCTCGCTCCAGTGCTAGCTTGTACAAACCCTCACCAAATGAGCCAAGGATTTCAACAAGCCTGTCAATGTCGCGCTGCGTGCCTTTACCGTAAGGCTGTGAGCGTTTAAGCAACTTCTTCAGCTGTTGTGCCTGCTGTACTTTAAAAGCGCTGTCTGTGGTGCGTGCTAGTCCTGCTGATGGAAAGAACATTATATAGTCACCTCCGGTGCTTTAATCTCGAACGTGAAGCCTAGCTCTTTAGCTTTGGCAATCTGCTCTCGTGTGAACGTCTTAGACCCTAACAGAGCCGCCAGTGACATGGCTACGTCGTTCTCAGGATAGATTCGATCTTGTCCGTATATGCTTCTAATTGTTACTTGTGCGTGCATTGTCTTAGCCTCCGCTATTTCAACTAAACGCCGCATATCAGCAGCAGTTGATTCTAAGCCTGCCTCATTGAGGTCAGGTATTAATGTTGTTTTACAGAAGTCTATCATGTCTTGGTTTGTCATTGGTCTTGCTCCTTAGTGTGCGTAAAAGATTAGCGAGCCGCAGTCGCTCGTGGTTGCTAAGTGGTCTTCTATAGCGTGTTCGCTGTAGTCTTTGTGATACTCTTCTGCGCTCTCATACTCTATGAAATCACAGCATAGTGCTATAACGTCAAATTCTATTTCCACGCCTGTGCTGTCTTCTGAATCTTGTAAATACTCGAACAAGGCTCGCAGACCTTGATAGCTAAAGTTATTGGGTCGTAAGTCTTGAAATGCTTTTTGGAAGTCGTAGAAGTTGATTGTCTGTTTCATTGGTCTAGCTCCATGTGATAAAAGTTAGTGATGTTGCGAACACTACAAGCAAAGCGCCTGCCATGCAAGTCTTGTATGCTCTGTCGCTACGCTTGGTGCGTAGTGATGTTGTGTGTGTGCGTGTTGCTAGTAGGAAACCGACAACGCCGTGGAATATCAAAGCGTTGCCGATGATTGCTAGTGGTAGTAGTAAATAAAATCCCATAGGTGTTGCTCCTTAGTTGTAGTGCCTTTAGCAGCCTTAGCGTACTCGTAGGGTTATTGTGGTGTTTTTAGGCCTTTCTGGTGTTCCGTAGTGCCAGTAGTTGGACAGCTCGTACCACGTACTTGCTGCCATAACCTTGGGGGTTAACTCACTGCCAAAGCGTTGCTCCAAAGCCTTAACCTGTTTTCGTGTTAGCGGTAAACCTTGTCTGATGTTCCAAAATGCTTGCTTTGCGCTTTTCATAATTGTTGCTCCTTAGTATCCACCGTTCATTATAATTTTATAGCCTTCGCCGTGTTCTACTGCTTTAAACACGATTCCTTCTTTGACCAAGCCTGCAACGATTGTTGCTAGGTGTTCAACAGTGCATTCAATGCTGTGATAGTTGTTCATGCTATAGCTCCTTGTCTAGTGCTTTGAGTGCGCGTTGCAGTAATCCATCGCGAGGGTCAGTGTCTAAGCCTGCATCAATAATGTGGGTTAGTAATATTTGCCGTTCATTCCATGAGTTTGTCGGGATAGCTAGCGGGTCGCTGCGTAGCTCGTTAAGCACGTCTAGCATTCTTTTATAATCACAAGTCAGTAAAGGCTTGTCTGCTAGGTCTGCGTTGATGCCTACAATCATGTCGTGGATCACTGCGTTTAATTTGCTCATTGCTAAAACTCCTTAGTGGTAGTGGCTTAGTAGCGCACTACCTTATCAGTTGGTGTTACTTTTACAACAAATAGAACTCTTTTTTTACATGGTCGTATGTCGTTGTTTGCCCAATCGTTCATCGTTCCGTTATGCATACAGCTGATGTGACCACTTGTTGAGATATAGAAACTACCCTCAACGTTGGCTAGTTCTTTCTGGATAGTCTTTAGCGTCTTACTCTTAACTGGATACTCTTCTAGCGTGTAACCCATCCGCAGTAGTAGCGTAAAGTGTGCAATTTGCGGCGTTCCTTTTCGATGCTTTCGGTCTGCATATTTAGCCAGTAAAGCTCTAGCGCGTCCGACAGCAATTTCAGCGGCTGTTGCTAGTGCTATGACTCCACAATAGCCATCGTCACTATGATGTCTTTCTAAAATTCTAGCGCCTTCACGGTACAATACTTCCTTAGCCTTTAACTTGTACAGGCTAGGCAATGCGCCGAAGGCTTCAGCGTGACAGTGTGCGAGGTCTAGCAATTGTCGATAGCGTGAATCAAACATAATCAAAGCTCCTTGATGTCTACATTTAAAGACACTGTAAACAATGCCCTTGAAGGTAGACACAACCAAACCGCGAGAGGGCAACGCAAGCGCTGCTATAAAACTAACTCCCTTACACCGGCGACCGAAGCCCCATCTCGTTCGTGTAGTTTTAAACTCTTTGCGGTTCAGTGTGTCTTGCTGTGACCTCTCCACTAACGACTCTCCTCCACACTGCCACGGCAGCTCCGATGCATCGTTAATGGCTCACAGCGTGAACCTACAACGTGTCTTGCTAGACATGGGCGAGGCGGTGACCGTTTGCATCTGTAAGCGTTGCCGTGGCTGCTTACTGCTACCTCGCTACGTGTGACCAATGTGTCGCGCCTCACGTTGCAGCACCCTTTGTTGTATGTCTATTCCAGTGGGTGCGTCTGGCGTAGGGCTATTATAGGCACAACTAATTTTTAATGTACAACCCTAATTAGCATTTAATTTGCCTATTCATTAGAACCTCTAATAAGCGCCTATATTGGGGCTTTTGATCGTTTAGGCGATTTAAGCCATTTTATTTTGTTCCTAGCCCACTTGCTTAGCCTATGTCTAACGTTGCTCACAGAGCCTCTACGGAGCTTCTAGGGCTATCTGTACAGTTGGCACAGACCTTGCTTGTCACTGTTTAGCCTATGCAATCATCATGCCAATGTCTTGGTTGCCTTGGTTGTCTTGGTTGTCTATATAGGCAGCAACACAGACACACACACTTGTCAACCCTAGCAACATAGTACAGCAATTACTTTACTAACTATGCTGTCAACATTGATGCAACAATCGTGCCAACTCTGACGGTGCTGACTGCCATGCAACAATCGTGCCAAGTCTGACTGCGCAGCTCTGATGCAAGAATCGTGCCAACTCAGGCGGGGTCGTCAATTGAGGCGGGGGTGCATATCGCTGCTCTGCTAATTATAATGGTAGCCACCTAGACACAAAATAGTGCAATTTAACTAATAAAATAGCAAGAAAGGCTCCATAGTCAACCCTGTGCTATGTTGCTGTATTAATTGAGGAAACAACGGCGGCTGCGGAGACTAGTTAATAATGATAAATCCGCACCGTCATCTATATAGACATTACTGTAAATAATGCTTGACATTTGCTAAAAAGTATGGTATAAAACAACCCTGTTTACGAGTACACTCTATAGAGTCAACTGTCGTTACCTCCTATTGTACTCTTTATTATGTTCCTAATGAGGACAAAACATATGTTGACATTTATTATTTTTATTTTGGTTACAGCAGCAGTTATCTCTTTAATCTATTTAGTTGATAAAGCGACTAAGCATTTAAAGGATATTGTTTAATGAGTGATATAGACACTGACGTAGCCAATATTGAGAAGCCAAAGCGCGGTAGACCTAAGAAGAGTAAAGTTACTGCGTTAAAAAAAGGTAATAGAGGTAAAGTAGGTCGTCCCAAAGGTGACGCTTCAGCGATTGAAGAGTACAAAGCTAGGATGTTAGCTAGTCCTAAGAGTCGCGAAGTAATGGACTCAATCTTTAATGCTGCGTTAGACGACGACCACAAGAACCAATCTGCTGCTTGGAAGTTGATTGTTGATAGAATTATGCCATTGTCCTACTTTGAGAAGGATAAGCTAAGTAACGGTAGAGCTGCTGTAAGCATCACTATCAACGGCATAGATTCAGATAACCCAATAACGATTGGCGAGACTATTGACGGAGAAGTAGAAGATGACGTTTAAATACTTTACGTTAGACGAGTTTGCCTGTAAGCACACTGGCGAGAACAAAATAGAGCCTGAGTTTATACACAGGTTAGACGAGCTACGTGAGGCTTGTAGTTTTCCGTTTACCATTACTAGCGGCTATAGAGACGTTACACACCCTGCTGAAGCTCGTAAGAGTAAAGGTGGTGTACATACAACAGGTATAGCTGCTGACATTGCAGTAAGTAACGGTGTTGAACGAGCAACGATTATACGCAAGGCCATAGAGTTAGGTTTTAACGGTATTGGTGTTGCTAAAGGTTTTATACACGTTGATACAAGGTCATTGCCACAAGTAGTTTGGACATATTAGATGTCTGCTACGCAAGACCTACAGATAAACTTGCTTCCGTGGCAACAAACGGTGTGGACAGACAAGTCTCGCTTTAAGGTTGTGGCGGCAGGTAGACGAACTGGTAAGACCAGATTAGCTGCGTCATTACTGCTTGTTAGGGCTTTATCGTCTAAGAACGGTAAAGTCTTTTACGTTGCGCCTACGCAAGGACAAGCTAGAGACGTTATCTGGGATATGCTGTTAGAGTTGGGGCAGGGTGTTATAGCCCATAGCCACGTTAACAATCTAACGCTAAAACTCATTAACGGCGCTACCATCTCGTTAAAGGGTTCAGACAGACCAGAGACTATGCGTGGTGTTAGCCTAAGCTATGTTGTACTAGACGAGTTTGCTGACTTTAAGCCAGAAGTGTGGGAATTGATTCTACGTCCTGCATTGGCTGACTTAAAAGGTGAGGCGTTGTTTATTGGTACGCCAATGGGTCGTAACCACTTCTACGATCTGTATTCAGAAGCAGCAGCAGGTAAGCTAGAGGACTACAATGCGTGGCACTTTACAAGCTACGACAACCCTCTTATAGACCCTACAGAGATAGACAGTGCTAAACGTACACTATCTAGCTACGCCTTTAGGCAAGAGTTTATGGCGTCTTTTGAAGCGCGTGGCTCTGAGATGTTTAAAGAAGATTGGGTTCAGTTTGACGAAGACGAGCCTGACGGAGGCGACTACTACATAGCTTGTGACTTAGCAGGCTTTGAAGAGGTAGGAAAGAAGAGTAACAAGAGGCTAGACAACAGCTCTATAGCAGTAGTTAAAGTTAGTGAACACGGATGGTGGGTCAAAGAAATAATAATAGGTAGGTGGACTCTTGACGAGACTGCTGAACGCATCTTTGACGCTGTTAAAGAAAACTATCCTATAGCAGTTGGTATTGAGAAAGGTATTAGTAGGCAGGCTGTAATGTCGCCTATAACAGACTTGATGAGACGCTACAACAAATACTTTAGAGTTGAGGAGCTGAGTCACGGTAACAAGAAGAAGACTGACAGGATAATGTGGGCATTGCAGGGACGTTTCGAGAACGGTCACATTACGCTTAACAAAGGTGATTGGAATATACAATTCATGGACGAGTTGTTTCAGTTCCCTAATCACTTAGTACACGATGACACTATTGACTCACTTGCTTATATAGATCAACTGGCTAACGTAGCTTACGATTGGGGCTACCAAATAGAAGACTACGCAGAATCTCTAGACTCTTACACAGGATATTAATATGTACGACTATAACGAAGATACTGACAATCTGCTTGATGAGAGCCTAGAAGATTGGGTTATGTACAAGGTTAATGATTGGCGTGATTATTACGAAAGTAACTATGACGTTAAGTTCAATGAATACTATCGTCTGTGGCGTGGTATTTGGTCAGATGAAGACAAGACTCGTGAGAGCGAGCGTAGCAAGATTGTAGCTCCTGCTCTACTGCAAGCTGTTGAGAACAACGTCGCTGATATTGAAGAAGCTACATTTGGTCGTGGTAAGTTCTTTGACATAGAAGATGACATGGGCGATACAGAGCGTGGTGACGTTCGTTTCCTACGTGAAGCCTTATCAAAAGAGTTCTCTAAGAACAAGATTAGAAAAGCTGTAGGTGAGTGTCTAATTAACGCTGCTGTCTACGGAACAGGCATTGGCGAGATTGTACTAGAAAAGAAAAAAGAGATGGTTCCGGCAACAGAGCCAGTAATGGACGGCGCTATGACAGCTGTAGGCGTTAACGTCCGTGACCGCACTGTGGTTAAACTGCGTCCTGTACAGCCACAGAACTTTCTTATAGACCCTGTAGCAACAGACATTGAGTCTGCTGTAGGCGTGGCTATTGACGAGTTTGTCTCTACGCACATGGTAGAGCAGCTGCAAGAAGAAGGTGTTTACAAGGAGTGTCACATTGGTCGTGCAGCGCCTGACCTTGATATAGAGCCTGACGAAGAGTTGTGGCAGCAGCCAGAAGACAAAGTTAGGTTAACTAAGTACTACGGATTAGTACCACGTCAATTGTTAGAGAATGCCTTTGATCCTGAAGATGAAATGGTTAACTTTGACAGTGACGAAGATGACGAAGGTCGTGACAGCTACTATGTAGAAGCTATTGTTGTTATTGCTAACGGCGGTAAGCTGCTAAAGGCAGAAGCGTCTCCGTACATGATGGAAGACCGTCCTGTTGTAGCATTCCCTTGGGACGTTGTACCTAATCGTTTCTGGGGCATGGGCGTGTGTGAAAAAGGCTTTAACAGCCAAAAGGCGTTAGATGCTGAGCTACGCGCTCGTATTGACGCTTTAGCCCTCACTGTACACCCTATGCTTGCTATGGACGCTACTAGAATGCCTCGTGGTACTAAACCAGAGGTTAAAGCAGGTAAACTGATACTAACAAACGGTAACCCTGCTGAAGTATTACATCCGTTTAACTTTGGACAAGTTAGTCAGATTACGTTTGCACAGGCAGATTCGCTACAACGTATGGTACAGGCCGCTACAGGCAGTGTAGACACAGCTCAACAAGCTATGAACGGCGGTGGTACAACGTCAGCAGGCAGCTCTATGAGTCTTGGAGGAGTAATTAAGCGTCAAAAGCGCACATTAGTTAACTTCCAAGAGTCATTTTTGATGCCTTTCGTTGAAAAAGCTGCTTGGCGTTATATGCAGTTCGAGCCTGAGCTGTTTCCTGTCAATGATTACAAGTTTATAGCCACCAGTACGCTAGGTATTGTTGCGCGTGAGTACGAAGTAGCCCAGTTAGTACAGTTGCTACAGACTATGCCGCAAGATAGCCCTGTGTATCCTGTTATCCTGCAATCTATTATTGATAATATGAACATAACTAACCGTGAAGACCTGATAGAGACTATGGTACAGGCTCAACAGCCTAATCCAGAGCAACAGCAGATGCAACAGGCTATGGCAGAAGAAGATAGAGCCTTTAAGAACAGCCAGACAGCGGCTCTTACAGCACAGGCTAACGAGTCTAACGCTAGAGCTAAGAAGATTGAGCTAGAAGGCAGAGGCATACCTGTAGAACTTGAGACAGATCGTATCAAAGCTGTAGCATCTAGTGTGTCAGCAACTGATGACGACAAAGACTTTGAAAAGCGCATGAGAATAGCAAGTTTGGCGCTTGATGAAAAGAAACTAGGGCTAGAGGTAGCCAAGGAGAACCAACGTGGTCAGCAATAAAGAGCTAGAGAGTGTAGTAGAGCAAGTAAACGCAGCCTACAGCCGTATGGAGAAGCGTATTGCAGCTCTTGAAGAGGCTCTGGCAGCGGCTAAACCTGCTAAGAAAGAAAGCTCAAAAAAGACTTGACATTTGACCTACTTTATGGTATAGTCCGGCGCTATATCACATACGCCGTGTGAAGTCAAGCATTATTGTCCTAACGAGGGAAAACAATATGAATCAGGCAGATGTACTACATTACGAGCAGATACAAGATATGCTGCTTACAGACGGTTGGAAGAATGTACACAAAGAAATTAGCATTCTTACAGACGCAATAGAAGGCATAGATGCCGTTAGTAGCATTGAAGACCTTTATTATAAGAAGGGACAGCTAAACATAGCAAATCTAATACTGAACTTGCCACATACGGTAGATTCAACTTTAGATGTCCTTAAAGAGGAAGCGCAGGATGACTAGGCGTATCTATGAATTTCTCTGCCCAGACCAACACGTCACTGAGCGCTTTATTGACGAAGAGGTAAGGGAAACAGAGTGTTCTACCTGCGATCAAACAGCGACTAAGATGATTTCCGCTGTTCAATGCACACTAGACCCTATATCAGGACATTTTCCGGGGTCTACTATGAAGTGGGCAAAGAATAGAGAAGATCAGATTAAGCGCGAAAGACGTGAGGACAACTCGTAAGAGCCTCACAAGTCCATCAATCTCCATAATGATTTAATCACGGAGTTTTAATAATGGCTACATTGTTAGATGAACAAAACGAAGGACGACAAGAAGACGACACCGTAGACAATCTAGACGCACTAGCCTCGCAAGAGCAACCTAGTGAAGAAGATAACGTACCGGACAAGTATCGCAACAAGAGTGCTGCTGAGCTTGTACAAATGCACCAAGAGGCTGAGCGTATGCTTGGTCGTCAGAGTGGTGAGGTGGGTGAACTACGTAAGGTTGTCGATGAATTTGTAATGTCGCAATCCTCAACTAAAGAACAACCTGTAGACGAGGAGATTGATTACTTTTCTGATCCTGAAAGGGCAATACAGAAAGCAATAGATAACCACCCTGCTGTCCGAGAAGCTCAAAGAACTTCTACGGATATGAAGAAGTCAAGCGCACAAGCAATGCTCAAGGATAAACACCCTGACATGGCTGAAGTACTGCAAGACTCTGCTTTTGTTAATTGGGTTGGTGAAAGTTCGTTTAGGACTAAACTGTTGCAACAAGCTGATCGAAACTTTGATTATGAAGCAGCTGACGAGATATTCAGTCTGTGGAAAGATCGTAAAGCATTGATTGGTCAAACTGTAAATGCTGAGAAGTCTAGTAGAAATGCTACCGTTAAGAGTGCATCTACTGGCGGCGCTTCAGGAACGCAGACAAATAGCAAGAAAATCTTTAGGCGTGCAGACATTATTAAACTAATGAAAAACGACCCTGATAGATATTCAGCCATGTCAGATGAAATAATGGTGGCTTATCAAGAGGGGCGCGTTAAATGATTAAATAACTAAGGAAGAAATAAGATGACTAATTCAGTATATCCACTGCAAGGCGGTGTTGTAAATAACACCAAAGCAGCAACATTTATTCCAGAGATTTGGAGTGATGAGGTACGTGCAGCGTATGAGAAGAGCCTCGTACTTGCTAACCTAGTTAAGAAAATGGGCATGACAGGCAAGAAAGGCGATACTATCAATATCCCTGCTCCTGTTCGTGGCGCAGCTGTAGCTAAGACTTCAGGCACTGCCGTTAGTATCCAAGGCAACACTGAAGGCAACGTACCTGTACTCATTGACAAGCACTTCGAGTATTCACGTCTCATTGAAGACATTACTGAAGTACAGGCTTTGTCTAGCTTGCGTCAGTTCTACACTGGTGATGCGGGTTATGCGCTTGCTCGTCAAGTAGACACTGATCTACACGCACTTGCAAAAGACTTAGGTAACGGCGCAGACTCTTACGTCAACACAGCTTCGTTCTATTGTGATGCGTCTACAGGTCTTACTGCTTTTGCTGAAGATACAGTTACAACAGCAGATGTCTTTACTGATATTTGTTTCCGTGACTTGATTCAAAAGATGGACGATGCAGATGTTCCTTTTGATAACCGTTGCTTTGTAATACCGCCTTCATTGCGTAATGCAATCATGGGTGTTGAGCGCTATGTTTCTTCTGACTTTGTTAGTGGAAAGCCTGTAGAAAACGGCAAGATTGGTAACTTGTACGGCATTGACGTATTTGTATCTACCAACTGCGCTGTTTCTGAAGCAGCAGGTGACAACTCAGCAGGTGGCGAAATCAAAGCTGCATTGCTCCTCCACAAAGACACGTTCGTGTTAGCGGAGCAGATGGGTGTTCGTTCGCAGACGCAGTACAAGCAAGAGTGGCTTGCCAACTTGTATACTGCCGATCAGCTGTACGGTGTTAAAGCACTCCGTCCTGATTCTGCATTTATCATGAACGTAAATGCCTAGATAGGAGTTGGGGAGGCAGTTCTTCGGAGCTGTCTCTCCTTTTCTTTATGAGTAAAAAAGACCCTAGAATGACCAAATTAGGTGTGAGTGGGTATAATAAACCCAAAAAGACACCAAAGCATCCTACTAAAAGCCATGTAGTGTTAGCCAAGTGCGATGACGGTTCAGTTAAAACTATACGTTTTGGACAACAAGGCGTTAGTGGTGCAGGCAGTAAGCCTACCACAACAAAAGACAAGAACAGACAGAAATCCTTTAAAGCGAGACACGCTAAAAACATCGCTAAAGGCAAATGCTCTGCTGCTTATTGGGCAGACAAAGTTAAATGGTAACTAACAGGACATAGACATGACAGTCATAGTAACCAAGAACAGCTCAACCGCATCGGCTGTACCAACTACGAGTGACTTGGTTCAAGGCGAACTGGCGGTCAACGTAACTGACAAGCGTATATTCACAGAAAACGCTTCTACTGCTATTGTAGAGTTAGGTACTAATCCTTCTACTGTCACAACCACTACCGCGACTGTATCCGGTACTCTTACAGCCAACGGCACGTTCGCTTCGAGCAACGCAGTCATCACAGGCGGCTCAATCAACTCTACGCCCATTG
>OJCJ01000028.1_pt1 | contig 26850 bp, 16 predicted proteins | sample 1591811 | NCBI WGS metagenome assembly OJCJ01 (sample SAMN05416758, study PRJEB24817) | seawater metagenome | isolation source: Sea water | place: Canada:Atlantic | collected 2013-07
GTATCTCTTGGATACCTGCCTTGAGGTTAGATTCGTTAACAACTAAGTGGTGAACCAAACGTCCATCCACATACCACGATCTATATATGTCGTGACCTAATTCGTTGAAGTTCAACATACCACAAATGTTGTCGAACTCTTCTGTCATTAACTTCTTGATCTTATCAGAAGTGTCTACACCGTCAAGATTTATGATAACGGGTGATTCGTTCTCTGATCCACTAATGGATTCGTTTACAATGTCTTCGATTGCGGCGTCAACTTCTGGATGAGTTGCGACACCACGATACTTCATGATCATCTCAGCATTGTCTTTAGCATTGTCACCATTTATGTCAATGTATTGACCATAGTGACTACCAGACGCAGTAACATAACCCGCACCATCGTCATCCGTCTTCGGAACGATTGATGGTAGTTTCTCATTGTCTTTACCTGCGTCCTTGTTCTTAGAACGAACAAGTTCGAAACCAAAGAGTTTCATTATACTGTTGTTATCGTCTGCCATATAATACCTTCAAATTAAAATAATACGTAGGGAGAAAATCCTCCCTACGCATATATTTAGTCAACCATTAACTGGTTGTACTTGACTCCCAGTACTGTACTTGGAACGTAACTTGAAACTCTTCGATAGTATCGACAGTGTCGTAGTTAAGATCAATTGCAGTAATGTTGGTTGGGAAGCACGAACGGAATGCGTAAGTTTTAATTACGAGTCCATCTTTGTCTAACTGATCAACGGATAGGTCGGTCTGATATTCAGCAGGATCATTGAAACCAGTATTCTCGTTATGAGAATTGATTCCATTCATCCACCGTTCCATTGCATCACGTACCTCAAAACCTGTATCGTTAATCACTGTTACAGTCCACTCTTCGAATGTTCTGTCACCAGCGATCTTCAATTGCCTACCACGGAATGGTACAATAACTGGATTAACAGTTGAAGCAGGAAGTTGAGCACCCTTTACCATGAATGATGTTAATTCAGCATCACCCAGAGCATATGCAGGGAAGTTTACCTTACAGTTGAAGAGGTTAGGACGTGCGCCACCACCTTTGAGTTTAGATTTAAAATCATCTACACCTAAAATTGCCATGTCTAATCTCCTTATGCGCCAACCGTGCCAACAACTTCTTCGAAGTCTACACCAGTTCTAACAGCAACAAAGTTCAATTGAACGAAGTTGATAGAACGTGCAGGTTTCACAAAGATGTTTGCCACGAATTGATTATTGTCAATTACTTCTTGATTGTTGTTTGTGTCATCACATACAACTCTAAAGTCAGTAATACCTCTTCGACCTTTTACTCGTCTGAGGAAAGGTTCTACAATGTTTGTAAACTCTGCACGAGTAAACTCGTCATTGAATTCAAACATTACATTTTTAGCAGCTTCACCAATTGACTTCTCGATTGCTATGAACAATCTACGTACGTTAATACGGTCAAATGCAGAAGGTCTGCTTTCCAACGTCTTGTCACCAAACAAGATTAAACCAGAGCCGGGAATATTGGCAATTGGGTTAACACCTGCTTTGTACAGTTGATCACGTTGGGTTTGGTTTGGGTTGGCAATGATGTCAGTAACACCACGATAGTTACCACGTCTCTGACCCGCAGGTGAATACCATGGATCTGCGATAATATCACTTGCCGCCATCAATCCTGCTGTACTTGAACATGCAGGTATATTGATGTATTTGTCGTTATACTTATCAAAGACTTTTAAGTAGTTGTTATCCACAACCAAGTAAGAAGACTTTGTTAATCCGTCAACGAAAGTTACTGCGTTTGCTGATTGTTGACTGTTAGTTTTACCCACAACACCACTCTTGTCCACAGATGCTACTACGATACAATCCTTACGGTCAGTTGCAATGGACGTTAAGTCATTTACAATTGTTGCACCATTACTTGCTGTTCCATATGAAGGAGCAATCAAGAAATCGATCTCTGTAGTAAGTTTGTCTTCGAAGAGGTCGTAACCTGCTAAGAAATCAGAATTACCAAGAGTTGCACCATCATGTCCACCACCTAAGTTAGAAGTCATGACCGCATCAGTAAGAGTAACACCTAAACCGTAGTTTATAGAAGTATCTAAAGTTGGTATAGTTCCCCATCCAGCGGCACTGTCGAGGTTCAATGCAGAACCAGCGAATGCACTATCGTCACCAAAGTAACCAGTCCAAATGTATTGTGAATTTGAATTCACTACATCTGCGATATAGTTAGGTGAGTTATCTGGAGTAAGAGCACCTTTAGCAACAGAAAGATAAGCAAACTTTTCAAGAACAGCGCCAGGCGTTCCAGTGATAGCACCAGTACGGTCTAAGACCACTAAGTGTACTTCATCGTTTGATGCACCGTTTGTATTTGCATAAGATGATGTTCCAGGCTTCCCATCAAAGTTTGAGGCATATGCCCAACCAGTGAAGTGTTCTGCACCGGCAGAATCGGGAGCAGGACAGAAAGATACACTTAAAGCATCTCCAAGTACGCCTGGATATTTTGCAATCCAAGTACCAGATGAGAGTTTAGAAGCACCTTCACCTACAGCAGAAGAAACAGTATCTTCCCAATGTGCGAGGTTATTTACAAGTAGTTGAGTGCCCCCTGCGGAGTCCGCAAGTGTAGTAGTTGCACTGTGAGCATTTTGTGCCCCTGCGCCTACTTCACGTGCTACTTGTAGTGTTTGTGAGTATTTTAAAAAATACGCAGCGGAATGGAAATCCACTGAGTTCGTGTCGTTTGGACTTGCGAACGTAGTAACCAAACCAGTTTCATCACTGATCAAAGTTCTTTCGTGCACAGGGCCCCAACGGAAGTTTCCTACGAAACCACCACCAGAGGAACCAACAGCGGGCACTATTGCCGTTTTGTCAATCTCACTGATATTGATCCGAGGAGAAGCAGGTTTAACAGCCATAGCATTTTCCTTTTGTTTTATTCGTTGTCGAATTATAAGTTAAGCATAATACGGATAATCTCAATACTTATATTTATAACAATCCTTATCTTTAGAATTCACGGTCACCGATAGTGTCTATCGAATGCCAACCTTTGAACTCACCTTCTGTTATTAATCCATCATCTATCCCATCGTCAATAACACCGAAGGGTAGTACATCGTCCTTGATCGCTTGCATCTTTTCTTCAAACATCATCTGTTTTAGATTGATGTCTGTCATGTCAGCAAAGAACTGAGTAGATACAAAGTATCCAAACATAACCAAGTTCATCATTAGGTCATCATGGTTGCCGTCAGATGCTGAATACGATTGACCCTTACCAACAAAGGTAGAGATCTCAAGTATAGTATTCTCATCATATATTTCTAATTTGTTACTCTCAAGTATATCTTTGATAGCAGAACACCCAAGTCTTTTAGTCTTGCGGTTTATCTCGATACCAAGTGCGTTTGCTTTTACTGCGGAAGATGTGTGAAGGTTTTCATACTCCAAATCATAATACAGTCCATTACAAACTACAGTTCCTTGATCATTTGCCTCAACAACAACCCATGCCTCGTTGTAGAGATTCGCATACTTATATATAATATTAGGAAAGAGCAAGGGAGAAATAGTATTGTTGCGATACGTCAACACCTGCTTGAATGGTCGTTCCGTAATATCGATCACGTTAAACGTGGAATAATCCTGTCCTCTTCCCTTCGATACGTCAACTGTCATGATGTATTCGTGATCCTTAACAGGTTCACTGTAACATAAAGCATCCCCAGATTCAAGTATTCTGTGAGGATTACGACCACGTAGACCCATTAAAGTCTCTGCGTTTATTAGTGTGTCCCCAGTTCCAAAGAAGGTATTACCAAACTCTTGGTCAAACTGTAACTGAGATGTATTGGATATTGTTTCTGCCTTCCATTTCTCATCACGGCCTGGAACATCCCACCAATCTACTCTAAATGATTTGTATTCGTTGACTCCTTGTATTGCCCCTGTCCAGATCTTTTCGAATTGGTTTCCGATTCCGTTGGCAGTGGATGTGATGATAACCTTTGTATCCTTACCCGAAGATACAACTGGATAGGTTGAAGTATAGAACTCAGTTGCGTTTTCAACAAAAGCAAACTCATCGAGAAAAAGTAAATTAACAGACATACCACGAATAGAGGAACCAGAAGTAGCAGAGGCGATAATTCGAGAATTATTACTAAACTCAATGCTACCTTTGTTAAGTGCCTTTGTGCCAGGCTGTAAGAAGAATGGAAGATTCTCAAGCATGAGAGTAACCCTTGATAACATCTCACGTGCAGTGGCACCCTTGTTTGCAAGGATAGCAATTGTTTTTTCTGGGTGGAATAATGCGTACCAGAGTAAGTATCCAACACTTGATATCGACTTACCACTCTGTCTACAAGCAAGTACAATAGCAAACCTATTCTTATCAAAGTGTTCGAACATTTGTTCTTGATAGTCGTAAAGGTCAAATGATACCAGTCCCTTGTCAAGATGCACCACCTTTACATAGGTACGACAAAAGTATGCAGGATCCTTCATGCATTTCTGGTATTCTAATATATCTTGTTTTGTCCACTCTTCTGCTATCCCGTCTCTTTTTACGTTTGGATTGCCTAAGTAGGACTCTTTAGTCTGAATCGTCATGGTTAATCACTTTGGCATCATCCTGTAATAGTCTTTGTAAGTCGGTAGTAGATCCAATGAATAGATTGTTATTGGTAGTTCCTTCGAGTTTCTTAGGATCGTCTTCCTTGGTGACATCCTTATACTTCTTATTAAGATCCATAAGTTTGTCATTGACATCTGAAATGTTTTTGATCATGCCCGAAAGAACTTCGAATGCACGGGGGTGTTCACTTTCACGTGCCACCTCTATCATTAACTCAAGAGATTCTCTACCCTTATCGATCAAATCGTTATAGGTATCCCTCGAAGTTTCATAATCTTTATCAATGTTTTTTTCTGTCATACTAATATGTCTACTATTCTGCCTTTCTTATATAGAGAGTAACCGTACTTGCGTTTTATATACCAAGCGTGGTTACTGAGCACTATCTAAATACGCAAGGTTAAATCCATAATCACTATCAGCACTCACCCCAGATGGAGTCAATGTTGTCTGCATTGCGAGTTGGAAAGTATCACTATCACCAATTGTATATATGTTATTGTTAACTGTTCGGATAACACCCTGTGTTCTATCTGGGCCGTAGAATGCAATTTTCATTACAAACGATAATGTGTATATAATCGTTCTACGATCTCCTACGGATCCTTCGAAGTCATCCGAGAATGAAACTCCCTGTAAGGATATAGGAACATCTTCTTTTATCTCTGGATGAGTCAAACCGAAAGGTTTAACTGCCACCGTGTACTGTGGATTAAAATATGGTAGTATCTGTTCTACCATTTGTAATGCATCGTCTTGAGACTTGGCATATATGTTTACATCAAATGAAATATCGTATGGTACTGAGGTAAAGAATAGATTGCGTTTGTTATTATTACCTGTAACTGCTGTAGAGAAGTTATTTGTTTTAGGTAACTGCCTTGCAGGATCATAGGTCATAGATGTAATCTCAAATGACATACGTGGTAATTTAATTGCAACTCTACGTTCGGATTCTTCTCCGTTACGCATCTCACTCAATCTTTCAATAAAGGATCTTTTAGGTGCATATGATAGAGGCACCTTAACTTGGGAGATAGTTTCACCCGCACTGTTTTGTCGCAAAACGTAAATGTTGTTGAATAGAGATCCGAATACCGATACGGCAGTACGAACTCTCTTATGATAGAACCATGAACCGAGCATTACGACACATCTCCAAATGGGTTATTTTCTGAGAAGTCTAAGAAGTCACCTTCAAAGTTATCAAAGAAGTTTGCTTGTGGTGTTTCAGCAATTATAGTCTGTTGTATTTCTTGTAATTCTCCTACAAGACTTGGACTGTATATTGCATTTGACTCTGCACCAACTACCTGTCCACTCGTAGAGAATGTATGAAACTTGCCATCTGTTGCTCCAACGTGTGCAAGGTATAATCCGTTATCTGAATCAGACCACTTGACAACTTCTCCTTTTATGGTATAATCACTATTGACCTGTGTAACTTGTTCATTACGTTTATAGTTACCACCCGTAAACGGTGCGGATAATGTAACAGCAGGAGGAGTATTATAGTAGAGACCTATGTTAGTAAGTTCAATACCACTCAATTCACCACTACCATCAATAAGAGCATTCGCAGTAGCAGTTACTGGTTCGAAGTGTTGCAGTGTAGCATCGTATGTGCTATTAGGAGCATATGCCGTAGTAACAGTAGTTAGTGTTTGATCATCTCCTACTGAAGCATAACGTGGCACAATAAGTTGTGCTTTAGTTCCCACCTGTACACGGAACTCATCGATGAATCCTTCTAAGGTTCTCCACTGCACACCATCAAGTTCACGAGCGGCAGTTGAACCAACAGCATAACCATTAGTGGTTACTGTGTCGAATGTTACACCCGCAAGAGTAGTATCCAGTTTGAGATCAAAATCGAAATAGATTAAAATGTTGTTGGTGTCCACAGTAGCAATCAATATATGATGCCAGTTGCCTTCTGTGAATAGTATGTCGTTACCAGTGAGAGTGTTTAGTCCACCCCCATTGTTATTACCTCTACTATACACCAATCTACCTACACTGTCAACACCCCAGAGATATGTTTGGTCATCATTACCATTACCACCAGTAATGAATATAATACTATTGTCTTGTAGATCTGTTACATAGACCCATGCTTCGACTACACCACTTGCCCCTGTTTTATTGTATGTTGTTTCAACACCACGTCCCCTAGTAATATCAAGAGAAGATGTGCCAAACTTGGAATTGTTACCTGCGGGTGGAGCAATAGTTACTGTCGGTGCTGAAGTATAACCTCTACCACGGTTGGTGGTAGTGAATCCAGTTAGTTGACCTTCAACGTTAATAGATGGCACTGCGGTAGCAGTTGCATTTGCAATAGAGTCCATAGTCAGTCTATACTGATACGCACCCTCTACCTCTATATCATCGATACTTTCGATGTCTGTATCGAAGTCTTCATCGTTGTACTCAAACAACTCACACTGGAGTCTGAATGTGGGTAGATTATTTAATTGATAGAACGGAGTCTCTGTCTCTACTTTAAATATTTCAAATAGTGACTTAGAGAATGGAATGTATATAACGTCACCCTCACGTGGACGGAAGTTATATGAATCGAGTTTATCACCGATTAGTTTCTTCCAACGTCTACGTGCAACAACAAAGGTTGCTTGATCTCTTAGTTCTACACCGAACTTAGAAAACAGATCACCTTCTCCACCAAAACCATCTACGTTTTCAATATAAGTCTCGATCTTATACGCATCACTAAAGCGTGATGGCACGTCATCAAGAAACGTTTTGTCAACGTTAACGAGTTCTCGTGGAAGGTAATATACGTCTTGACCATAAAACTGTAAGGACTCTATTACGAGGTCTTCATACAGGTTCTGTTCGGTACGTACTTCCTTTGAAATCCATGGGTTTGTTGCCATCTTTTATCCTATGAAGAACATCGGGCCGACATCTTCTTCTTCTCTAAACTTAGTCATTATCTGCTCTATCTCTTCTTTGGCATCATCATAGATCTGCCTTCCCGAAATAGTAACACCGCCTGGCAATTGCATACCCTCGAACTTAGACATGTTCTGTCCCCACTGCCTCTTAATGAGTGCAGTAGTATAAGACTTCAAGAACTTATGATTCCACAATGAATTCAATGGTGAGTTCGTTGCTGTATCTGGATCCAGATCCCCATATACTTCAAAGATTACATAGTTGCCTATGACAAAATCTTTGCCGTCATGATAGAAATGAACACGGTCTTTCTGTCTTTCGAACGTTATCAATGGTTCACCACTTAATTTCATATCAAGTAATGATAGATGTTGTTGCATCTGTTCGTAGTATGCCATATCACCACTAAATCTATTTAGGTCTGCGATATCATTCAATCTCATCTGATACTTAATATCAAAGAAGTTGGTAGATGCGGATGCCATATCCACACGGAACATACGAACTACGGTAAGAAGATCCTGCCCAAGATCAATATACTTGTTATCGATGTCTGCTTGGGTGATCTGGTGTTTAATATAGAAACGTCTCTTTCCATCTGGATGATATTCACGGAACCATTGTAAACCTTCGTCTACACGATCTTCTATCTGCTCATCTGCCACGTTGATCTCCAGTACAGGTGATCCCAGTGCTCTCAAGCAATAGTCAATTAGTTCGTCTCTTGTGTCTGGAGTTGCCATATTTCTTACCTTAGTTTAGTAGTGTACCACTTGAATTGTACACGTTAATTCTATAATGTGTTCCTTCTTGACCATCAAGTGTATCTGCGTTCAGACCACTTGTGTTTGTGTCAACTGTTTTAATTGCTGTTAATAGTTCGGCAGGTGTTGAGTATGTCTCACTAAATGAGAATGCACCAGTTGATGCATTGTATGCAAGATCACCACCTGCGGAAAAGAATCCTCTAACCTCACCTTGATCTGCTGTTATCGCACCTGTGCTACTATTATAGTTAACACCAGCGGATGCACTTATTGCACCTCTTGCACGAGCAGTAGTGTGATACAGATTACTGGATCCCTCACTGAGAGCATCTGTGTCGTGGTTAGATATATCAGAAACTGTACCTGTAACGTTACCCGTTACATTACCATACAATGTTCCTGCTTGAATAGCGGCATTGCTAAGTCCTAAATTACCAGTAGATGCACCTGTAGCAGTTGTAGTTGCAAATCTTACTCTATTTGAACTTTCGTCCCAACCTATGAATACATTGTTATCGTCACCACGTTCAATAATAATACCAGCGTCACCACTTGCTGAACCTGTTCTTCCTGTTCCAAGTTCTATGAGTTGGTCTTCGATTGTTGTGTTTGTAGTAGAGTTGGTTACCGTAGAACCATTGACTGTCAAATTACCATCGATAACTGCGTTGTTGAAAGTAACATTACTGTTTGTAGCAACTGCCTGTCCAATACTGAACTGACCACTACTGTATGAAACACCAGTACCTGCACTTAAATGTGCACGAACTTCAGAAGCACTTGGCCCTGTATAAGTGATTACACCAGTAGAGTTATTGTATGAAAGTGATCCATCACCACCTGCATCTGTAACTGAGATACCAGTACGAGCGGCACTATCTGCCATTGCATCTGTGTACTGAGTAATCGTTGTACTGATTGCACCATTGGATATATTAATACCAGTACTTGCACTGATAGCAGATCTGATATTTGCGTTTGTTACTTTAGTATACTCTAATACACCTGTACCAGATGTATACCCGATAGAACCATATCCTGTACCATCATTGGATGCACTTATTGCACCACGTGCACGGGCAGTGGTATGATAGAGATTTGAATTCTCTGTTAGATTTGCTGTTGTGTTATCACCAAAGTCTGAATCGAATCTTGCAGTTGTGTAATATAGATTATCTGCATGTTCTGCAATGTCATTAGTTTGTAATGATACTGAACCAACATTACCATTAACACTTAATACTGGTGCCGCTGCCTGTGAGAATGATATAACACCAGTTGTACTGTTATATGCTAAATCTCCAGAAGCACTAATTGCACCACGTGCTCTTCCAGTGGTATGATAGAGGTTGCTTGAACCTTCTGATAAATTGTCTGTTGTTTTGGTACCAAGTCTTGTATCAAATGCAGTATTTACACGAGCAGTTGTATGATAGAGATTTGTATTCTCTGTTAGATCTGCTGTAGTATATGGATCAAGTGTAATAACATCCGAGAAGTTACCCGCACTTGTGGCAACCTGTAGTGTACCATTACTACTATCAAAGTCAACCCCAGATACACCTGCAACTGTTGCAGTAGCAATACCTGTTACTTGACCTTGTGCGTTGATTGTTAGTCGAGGCACAGTTGTAGCATTACCTACTGTCTGTGCACTTACTTGGTTGTCAAGATTAAGAACACCATTCGTTGCGGTAATACCCGTTCCACCAGAGATCTCTCTTAGTGTCGCAATAGCAGAAGTGCCAGAAGAGTCTGTTGTTTTGAAAAAGACTCTTCCATCATTAGTATTGAGTGCTAACTCACCTAATGAAATATTTGATGTGGTAGGGGACTTACCCTTTACCGCACTTCTTTTAATCTTTAGAAGTGTGTTCGACATATGTCAACCTCGTTAACCCCTGTATATACAGGGGGATTATTAATTAATACGTACCACCGTCCAGTGTGGATACAGTTACAGCACCAGAGGTTACTGTGAATTGGTCACTATCATATGATGCGACACCTTTATTCGTTATTGTTGCCAACTCTGCTGAGAATGTATGAGTACCAGCGCCATCGTTATATGCAAAGTCAAGACCTTCACCGACTGCAATTGCTGTACCCATAACATCTTGGATGTACTCACCAATGGCAGTTCCGTTTCTGTACAACTCACCAGTTGTATTGAAGTCTTTGTTTACTTCCCACTTATCACCACTTACAAGATATTGTAAAGTAGCAGAGGCACCGTTAATTGTAATACCTGCACCGTTAGCGGCAGTTGCATCAGCGGCACTATCAGCAAGAACGAGGTTCTTGTCATTGATAGTCATAGTAGTTGAGTTGACTATTGTCTCAGTACCTTGTACTAAGAGGTCACCTTGAATTATGACACGACCACCTGCACTATCTCCACCTTTTGGATCAAGTATAATGTCATTTACAGAAGACGGTGTAGATATTACATTACCGTTAAGAGTAAGATCATCTACTGTTACGTTTGTTAGTCCTACCAGACTGGTGATTGTACCACCAAGTGATACGTCTGTGCTACCAATAACAATGCCATCATTGGCAAGGTCTGCGTTAGCAACAGATCCAGATTTAAGACTTACAGCACCAGAGGTTACGGTAAAGTCATTGGTGTCGAATGATGCTATACCTTTATTGGTATATGTTGCATCTTCACCTGTGACAGTAATAACTGCCCCTGCGTGAGTTACATCGACACCTTCTCCACCAACGATAGAGATCCCATGACTTGATGGTGTTAGTCCTGCACCTGTGTCAGTTGTTATAGTTTTTAGTACTGCGTCATTAAGAGAAACTGCTCCAGAGGATACTCCGAAGTCTGCGGTTGCGAATGAGGCAACACCCTTTGCACTTACGGTTGCGTCTGCTATTGTCACCGTGACATTAGCGCCAGAACCACTTGTTGTGATACCTTGTGAACTATCACCTATAATACTAAACGAATGACCTGTTGGTGTTGTGCTACCAGAGTTTGCACCTACACCTTTAACGACTGCATCGTTAAGACTTACTGCACCACTTGAAACTCCGAAGTCTGCCGTAGCAAAACTTGCAACACCTTTGGCAGATGTTGTGGCAGTTGCCATAGAGTAAGTTGCAGTATTTGTACCACTATCATACGCAAAAGATATTCCGTCACCCGAAGATGCGAAGAGTAAACTTTGTGATGCAAGTGGTATTGTATCTCCCTGTACATTTAGGGAAGTACTAATTGATGCTGTACCAGCGGCAGTTAACCTACCCTGTCCATCAACTGTGAATGTTGGAATAGCAGTAGCAGATCCATAGTCTCCTGCTGTTACAGATGTATCATCAAGGTCGAAGGATACTGCGTCATTAGTTACCGCAGTTGTAATTCCGGTAAGACCAGTGAACTGTAATGTTCCAGAGGCGGCATTAAACGTATCTGTAGCAGATCCGTCACCGATAGTAAATGACTGACCTGCGGTCACTCCATCTACGTATGCCTTAGTGGCGGCATCTGAGTCTGCTGTAGGTGTGGCAACTTGTGTAATACGTTTGCCAACTACGTCAACAGTTGTTCCGAAAACAACAGAGTTGACTGTAGTAGTACCTGTACCGTTAGGTGCAAGTATTAGTCCACCGTCTGTATTAGTAGTAGAAATAGTGTTACCATTTAAGGTTACATTATCTACATTCAGTACATCGATCTTACTGTTTACATCTACAAGGATTGCACTGTTCGGGGTCAGTGTTCCTAGTGCATGATCCAGTTTAGACGTGAAGTACTTACCACCAATTACTTCGTGGTTTACAGCATTTCCTGCTACTTCGGTGCCAGTACCGATATATAGACGATCACCACCATTGGAACCGTTATCGGCAAGAGATGAATATGCTAATTCACCCTGCCCAAGTGTTGTCGGGTCACCCGAAGTACCCGATCTTTTAATTCTTAATATTGATGCCATCAGTATTGGCCTCCGTTAACTTCTTGTTGATTTAATTCTGCCGTTGCTTCCCACATTTCAGTGGTTTCATTATATACAAGAACTGCACCATTAACTAATCCTTCGATGCTAATGTCTGCGATAGAACCCAGAGAACCACTTGATTGTGTAATCCTTCTTATAGGTTTTCCAACGATTACTCGTTTGACCCTTGTCTTTCCTCTAAGAGATACTGTAGTTGCCATAAGTTTACCTTGTCACGGAAGGTGTGACTTTAATCTTACCCTCCAATATCCTTTCAATTATTGTTTGACTATTACTATCTTGATAAGATAGTTCTACGTCATAGACATACCTCAATCTTGAATTGAGTGAATCGGTTTGGGAATTAGTTAATGCGAGGGTAAGAATACCATCGGTTGCAGGGGATGAAACTATTGTAGTGAATGAAGTAATCTCATCACTATCTGTAGAGTTGTAACTGCGTTTCATTTTAGCAAGGGCACTATGACCAGTCAAGTCCTTTTTAGAACCATCTTGTTCTTGCAGATGTAACTCTATTGCTACGTCTGCCCCTTGATCAATTGTAAAATCTTCGTAATCTGCCATTCCAGTTTCTCAAACCAAAGTTGTTGTCTATGGTTTTATTTATATGTTTTAGAAACTGGAACTGAGGAATATCTCTATTCTTCTGAACTTATTTCTTCTAATATGTCTTCACGCAATGCTTCGGATAGACTGTCTGTGCTGAATGTAAAAGATACTGTAACTCTCCAACAGTCTGTCTTGGCAGTATGGTACATTAATCTTTCTGGTTCACCATAGTGTCCGAAATATGCCGCCTTACATTGCCACCCTTTCTTATCTGGCATTTCAACTATTTCTTTAGTTATGGGATCCAGATAGTTAAACTGCCCATTACCTTCTTCTGACCATGTAAATATTAAATTGTATGCCGCTGCATTAGCATTGTTATGCCATGATATGAAACCGCCTGGTGGGTAGTATGCAGTCAATGCACACGACCTTACACCTAACCATTCCATAATTTCTGTTTGCATCACACCTAACTCAGAAGTTCTTTCCAATCGTTTAGTTGGATGACACTCGTCACTAAAGAATTGATGTTCCCTTCTACTAACAGTTAACTCATAACCGTACATTACATCGGGGAATCCTTCGTGCCTTCCTCCTTGTTCTACGATCTCATTTAAGTGACCTTCTCCTGCAAGGAAATGCCTCTGATCTTTATAGTCTTGACAGGTACGATGAAAATCGTTTTGAAACGATTCTTTATCTTCTGTTAGAAAACGAGTATACCTGTTCAGTATATTCAACAATTCCTTGTTCTTGACTTCTACGTCTATCATGTGTTTGCTCATATTATATGCCCATCCTTATCTAAACCACAAGAATAGTGCCGAATAATTATCTCACCCTCTGGACGTGGGCCTCTTGCCCAGTTCAGTGCGTTATAATAATTCCACCTAAGATCATCATCAATAATTCCATACTTGAGGTCTTTGTATTTTTCTTCCTTTTCAGTTAACCACCACAATGAGAACTGATCCCACGACTGTAAGGATTTATTGTATCCTTCGGGCCACCATACACCATCCATTTGATCTTTAGTTAACTGATCCCAGTCTTTCATAAACTCTTGAACTAAAGGTACGGTATTGTCGTATAGACAAATGCCACCGCATAACACAAACTTTTTTCGTCCTTCGGGTGTATCAAATTCTCGTTCTGCATAAACATACGATCTATCATCTGTTAGTTCAGAGAAGAGTACATCATGTTCGCTCTTTTCTAACTCATCGAAACAGATCTTAATATCTTCGTGTTCGCATTCCATGTCCACATCGAGGTACATCGTCAAGTCATATGGTGACTTCCACATACCTTCCAGTTTAGCACGGTAATGAGAAGAGCAATCGTGGATCTCATCAAAGAGATCTTTGTCCTGTTCTTCTAACATCCAAGGTTCACAAAACAAGGTTATCTTGGCATCCTCATAATAATCAATAATGGATTCTGCCAGATTAATAGCATATTTGTAGAAGTTGATCTTATTAGATGCAACTAAAACATATCCTTTACTTTTTTCACTCACTTGAGTCATCTCCAATCGGTTCTGCCTTTGCCTCTTCTGCAAGATCTAACTCATACTGAAACAGCATAATTGCATATAAGTTAACTTCTACCTTAGACTTAGCACGTCTTAGTTTTGCCTTTAGTGCTCTATTCTTAGAGTTTTTGATTTGCTCTGTTTCAAAGACTTCAAGTTTATAATTGAAAAGTTCTTCTAACTTACGTGCACGTGCATGTTCTGTATCACGTTGCTTGTCTTCTTCCTTTTCTGCTTTCTTACGAACCTTACGTTCTTCGGTATTTTTATCAATTGAATCCGTACCAAGTGCTTCGATAACTTCGTTAAAGAGTTCATTCTCTTTGCCGTCCTTATCTAACTTACTAAGTAACATCACCTGTCGTGTTTGACGATTGACATCATCTTCCATCTCAAGTATACAATTCAGTTTTTCTTTCTCTTCGGTTTCCCAAAAAGCATTATCCATCCATCGTTTAAATGCCATGATTAAGTTCTCCTGTTAACATCTATATTATATATCATTTTATTAAATATGTCAAGCGTTTATGCTACTCTTACATATAATGTATAGGTATCGATTACTTCGGTACCCGAATTTAGGGTTGTCCCCACATAGTTACCTACAAAACTTCTTGAGTAATTACCCACGAAACCTCTTGTATAGTCACCCGCAAATGATCTTGAATAGTTTCCTGTAAAGTCTCCAACGTATTCACCTGCAAATGTTCTGGTATAATCACCTGTAAAGTTACGGGAATAGTCACCTACAAAGTTCCTCGTATAATCACCAGTGAAATCTCCTACAAAACCTGTTTCCCTGTTTCTTGTATAGTTAGCAGAGAATGCAGAAATTCTTGTACGTGAGTATATAGACACACGGGTACGAGCAGATATACGAGTTGAGTTACGAGAGTAATTACCTACAAATGTTCTTGAGTAGTTACCCACATAGGAAGATATTCTGGTACGTGTTGATATACGTGAATATTCTCCCGCAAATTCACGAGTATAGTTTCCTGTAAAGTCTCCAATGAATGCCGAGATACGAGTACGTAATGAGGTTCTGGTATACTCTCCAAGGAAGTTACGAGTATAGTTACCAACGTATGAAGATACTCTGGTACGTGTTGATACCCGTGTGTACTCTCCTGCAAAATCTCTTGTGTAGTTACCAATAAAGTTACCTAAGAAGTTTGAGTTACGTACACGAGTTGATGTACGTGTATATTCTCCAAGGAATCCACGAGTGTAATCACCAGTGAAGTTACCTGCATAACTTGATACACGAGTTCTTAATGAAGTTCTGGTATAGTTACCCACAAATGTGCGTGTGTAGTTTCCAGTGAAGTTACCTGCATAACTTGATACTCTGGTACGGGTAGAGGTTCTTGTATACTCTCCCACAAATCCACGGGCATAATTACCTATGTAATCTCCTGCGAATCCTCTGGCATAGTTACCCACAAATCCTCTGGCAAAGTTTCCTATGTAATCTCCTACGTAATCGGTAACACGTGTTCTGCTATACTCACCTGCAAATGCACGAGAGTAGTTACCTACGAATGTACGAGAATAGTTGCCTGTGTAGTTACCTGCAAACTGTCGAGTGTAAGATCCAGAGTTACCAATCATTTCTGCAACAGAAGGAACGTCAGAATGAGTAGTATCATCTACACGAGGTTCCCAGAACTGTTGATTAGTAGAAGTATCTGTTGAATAGTATAGGTATGAACGGTGTCTTGATATGGTGTTAGTTGTTTGCCATACAAAATCACGTTCAATGGTATCTATCTTTTCACCTGCTATATTATAGATACCAGATTCAGTATCAGCAGAACCTGTACCAGAACCAGACGGCCATACGTGAGCAACAACTAAGAACCATTCACCTACGTTATTACCTGTTGACCATTCATTCCAACTCCCATTTACTTCGAAGTATGGGTTGGTTAATACAGATCCACCACTTCTATCTAAAACACCAATATTATTACCACCAGAATCCCAACCATTGACACCTAAGTAGAAATGACCATTACCTTTTGTTTTACGTCTTACCCAAACAGAGAATCTGTATTTTTTAGTATGATCTATGGCAAAGGTAGATGAGTTCCAACCACCATCTGCATTTGAGTCTGCGTCTTGGTTTGAAACGTCCCAAACAATATCTTGACCTTTTGGAGACTGATCATAGATACGTGAGTTACCTTCACCGTTCTGTCCGTAGTTAGTTGCACTACCTGTACCAATTGTCCACGATGGGAAATACTGCCACAATAGGTTAGATCGATCACTATAACTGGAAGAAGGTTCTTGATATAGTCTAAGATCATCCCACCAGATAGTCATACTTCCACCCCCATCTGGGCCGTCTAATCTCATTTGAAGATTTGCTGTTGTCGAATCTGACAAAGTTCTTGTGACTTTTAATGGAGTCCAATCGGTTCCTATAGTTTGTACATTTGTTGATGCTGAAGTGTAATTACCACTTGAGTTTGCTTCGAATAAAAAGATTGTACCACTTGTTGCAACGGTTGCTTTTGCCCATACAATAGCAGTCCAAGTTTGCCCCTGCGAAGCAGATGTTATATTCCATGCAGACGAATGATATGTGTTTGTATATGGATCAGTCCCACTTACTACCATCTTTAATGGAGTACCACCAGACGGACTATCTGTTACAGATGAGTCTCCACTGATTGTTGCCCTCTGTGCTCCATTCGTTGCCCAGTTAATTAGATTCAAAGAATGTGTCATAGTATTGCCAGACACTATGCTATCACGCATAGATGTTCTACTATAGTTACCTACGAAGTCTCTGGCATAGTTACCAATATAGTCTCCTGCAAATCCTCTCGCATAGTTACCAATAAATGTTCTTGAATAGTTTCCTGCATACGTTGATACACGTGCACGTGTTGAGTTACGTGAGTAATCTCCTACGAAGTTTCTTGAGTAGTTGCCGAGGAAGTTTCCTGCAAAGTTTGTTACACGATCTCTTGTATATGCAGATACACGGTTCCTTGAATATGCAGATACACGGTTACGACTGTATGCACTATAACGTGTACGTGCAGATATTCTTGTATAGTCACCAGTAAAGTTACCTAAGTAATCCCCTGCGAATATTCGTGTATAATCTCCAGTGAAGTTACCTGCATATATGCGTGAATAGTTACCAACATAATTAGACACACGAGTTCTTGTGCTGTTACGTGTGTATGCAGAACTTCGTGTTCTGGTTGATGTACGATTATATGTGCTTATTCTATTACGTGTGAATGATGAGGATCTTGCACGTGTATATGAACTGCTTCGAGATCTTGTTGATGTACGAGCATATGCACTATACCTATTCTGAATACGCAATCTGGTATATGCCGAAGAACGAATTCTTGTAGACGTACGGGCATATGCACTATACCTATTCTGAATGCGTAGTCGTGTGTAAGCACTTATTCTATTACGTGTACTTATTCTTGTTGAGTCACGAGTATATGCAGCGAGTCTATTCTGAATGCGTAGTCGTGTATAAGAACTTATTCTGTTTCGGGTATAATCACCGATAAAGTTACGTGAATAGTTACCAATAAAGTTACCAAGATAGTAACCTATACGTGTAAAGTAATTTGTTCTGGTACTTGTGGCAATACGCAGTCGAGTATAGTTACCAAGGAAGTTACCACCAAATGCAATGATACGAGTAAATGCATTAGACCTTGTACTGGTCGCAATACGTAATCTTGTATAGTTACCAAGGAAGTTTCCTGCGTAGTTACGTGCGTAGTTACCAGTATAGTATAATGTACGAGTATAGTCGCCGATATAATATAATGTACGGGAATAGTTACCAGTGTAGTTACCAGTATAGTATAATGTACGGGAATAGTTTCCAAGGTAATTACCGATATAACTTGCAATACGGTTACGGGTATAGTTACCAAGGAAGTTACCAATATAACTTGCGATACGTAATCTTGTGTAAATGCCAGTACCAGTACTTGTATTAATACGCAATCTTGTGTAAATGCCAGTCGGTGTACTTGTTCTTGTTGACGTACGTGTGTAGTATCCAGTACGAGTATAATTACCTGTAAAATATCTTAGATAGTTACCAAGGAAGTTACCAGTGTAGTAAGCAGGGCCTAAGAAGTCAATTGGGTCTCCAGACTTTGCACCGATACGAACATAGAAGTCTTCTCCCACACTGACTCGTGTTGATATACGGGTAAAGTCCCCAATAGAGGTTCTTTGATAATACAAAGTACGGGTATAGTTACCAATAAAGTTACCTGCATAATATAATGTACGGGAATAGTTACCAGTGAAGTTACCGATATAATACAAAGTACGGGAATAGTTACCCAGATAAGATCCAATACGGTTCGCAATACGTAGTCGTGTATAGTTGCCGAGATAACCCGTAATACGGTTTACAAGACGTAATCTTGTGTAGATACCAGTATTAGTACTAATAGCAATACGTAGTCTTGTGTAGATACCAGTACCAGTACTTGTTCTGTTATATGTTCCCGTAGCAGTTCGAATACGAATATATGCACTACTACGAGTACGTGTTGATATACGGGTATAGTTGCCTAAGTAGTTACCAGTATATGAATCAATACGTGCATAGTAATGTGTTGAGTTACGAGTACGTGTTGATAGACGGGTATAGTTGCCTAAGTAGTTACCAGTATATGAATCAATACGTGTGTATGCGTCTATTCGTGTAGATGCACGGGTCGAGTCACGTGTGTATGCACGGTTAGATGTTCTGGCATAGTTACCAAGGAATCCACGGTTATAATTACCCAAGTAGTTACCAGTGAATATACGTGTATAGTTACCTATGAAATTACCAAGGAAGTTTCCGAGGAATCCACGTGCATAGTTACCTAAGTAGTTACCAGTGAATAGTCTTGCATAGTTACCTACAAAGTCACCTGCAAAGTTTCTTGCATAGTTACCAGTGAATATACGTGCATAGTTACCAAGGAATCCACGTGCATAGTTACCTACAAAGTCCCCTGCATAGTTTCTTGCATAGTTACCAATATAATCACCTGCAAAACTCTGCTGTGTTGTACGGGTATATGCACTACTTCTATTTCTTGTTGATAGTCTTGTATAGTTAGAAGTCCTTGCTCTGGTAGACGTACGTATGGATATACGTGTGTAGTTACCCAAATAGTTTCCTGCAAACGCACGAGCATAGTTACCTACAAAGGTTCTACTATAGTTGCCCACAAATGTACGAGCATAGTTACCAAGGAAGTTACCCGCAAAGTTTGTTACTCTATCACGAGTGTATGCAGACACACGAGTCCTTGTATAGTTTCCTATAAAGTCACCCGTGAATGTTCGTGATGATGTACGTGTGTAAGTACTGTTTCTTGTTCTTGCATATGTTGATATACGGTTACGTGTAGAGTTACGGGTATACGCACTTACTCTTGTACGAGCATAGTCACCAATATAATCTCCTGCATATCCCGTGACTTGTTCACGTGTGTATGAACTGTTTCGTGTACGTGTCGATATACGAGAGTATGCACTGCCTCTGTTACGTGAGTATGTACTGATACGGGTACGAGCATAATCCCCAACAAAGTTCCCCAGATAGTTTCCTGCGAAGTTTGTGGCATATGTGCTGATACGTGTTCTGGCATATGTTGATATACGAGTACGTGTCGAATTACGTGAGTATGTGCTAATACGAGTACGAGCATAATCCCCAATATAATCCCCTGCGAAATCTCTTGTACTTGTTCTTGCAGACAATCTGGTATATGCTGATACTCTATCACGTGTGTAATCACCTACGTAATCACCTGCAAAATCTCTTGTTGACGTACGTGTAGATAATCTGGTATAATTTGATATACGAGTTCTTGTGTAGTTACCTACATAGTCACCTGCATACGCAGACACACGGGTACGAAGAGAATCACGAGTATACGCAGACACACGAGTACGTGCATAGTCTCCAGTGTAGTCTCCTGCGAAGTCTCTTGTTGATGTTCTGGTATATGCTGATACACGAGTACGGGTATAATTACCTAAATAGTTTCCACCATAAGCAGAGTTACGAGTACGAAGAGAATTACGAGTGTATGCCGATATGCGAATCCTTGCATAGTTTCCAGTGTATTCTCCCGCAAATGATTGTTGTGTTGTGCGAGTGTATGCTGATACTCTATTACGTAGGTATTCTCCAATGAAGTCACCACCGTATTCTCCTGCAAACCCACGAGTATATTCTCCTACAAAACCTCTGTTGTAGTTACCAACATAGTCCCCTGCGAAATCCCCAGTAAATGTCTGTAAACTATTTCTTGTATAGTTGGATACACGAGTCCTATTGTAGACACTGTTTCTAATAACAACATAGTTCGAACTACGGTTTCTGCTGAATGTCTCTAAACGGTTACGGGTAAATTCTCTTGTACTTGTACGTGCATAGTTAGATCCACGTGTACGAGCATATGAACTAACACGTGTACGTGCATATGCAACTTCAGAAGTTGTTCTCTTTGTGTTGGTGGCAGTACCACGTGCAGACCAAGTACCTGTGTCTGTTGGACTACCTTGAGTAGCAGATCTTAATTGATAGGATCCAATGTTTCCACCGATAGCACGTTGGGTTTTAACATGTTGTCCCAATGAGTACTTAATCTGTGCTGTACCCATTTGAGCAATACCAGAGAATGCCCCCGCACTATCAATCCCATGACCACTCAAAGATACGGGTTGCACCGTAGTAGGTGCAGTCATAGTATTTCTTTGATACAAGTTAGTAACAGTAGATGTACCGTTACCTAAAGTGTCTGTAAAAATGTTTGCGGTATGCTGTGACCAATCTGAACTTGGGGCAGATGCACCCATGCGATATGCGCCTGGATATTCAGATGTTTCAATACGAGATAATAGACGATTTGATAATGTACCCATGTCACTATCATTCATCTCATAGAAATCACCATTGTGAAATCCTATGGGTCTACGATAATGAGTACCACTTGTATCTGCCACTCCGTTTCTTATTTGACGAAGGTTGTATGAGGTTTGACCAGATGTGATTGCTGTTACTGGGTGAGTACCATCTGCTTCATTATAGAAAGTATCGACAAGTGTACCGATAAGAGTACCACCATTATCACCTGCTTTAACATCACCTGCACTACTACCACCAGATGCCCGTAATTGAAGACCTGCTTGATACGCCAGATAGTTCTCTTCTGTAGGAGACATCTCCTTCAGATCACCGTTGGTACCTTCTAACTTTAGCGGTATATTAGATTTCGTTGCCACAAATTCACTTCTCTTATAATAGATTTAATAAAAACTTATCTCTATTTATAAGTTTTTGACAGGCAGAATCTAAGCAGTCCTTACATATAGTGTATAAGTCTCTACGTTAAATACTGTGTTACCAATAGTTTGTCCCACGTAACTACTTACTCTGGTACGGTGATATGCTGATCCCCTTGATCTTGAGTAGTTTCCTACATAATCACCCGCATAGTTTGATCCACGGGTTCTTTGAGAGTTACGGGTAAATTCTCTTGTACTTGTACGTCCATATGAACTATTTCTGGTTCGTGAAAATACTTCGTCCCTTTCTCTTGTGTAATCCCCAACACGAGTACGATTAAAGTTTCTTGAGTATTCACCAGTATATGTATCCGAATATGCTTGGGAGTAATTTGATGATCTGCCTCTAGTATAGTTGGACACACGAGTTCTACTATAAGAACTTACACGATTACGAGTAAAAGCAGAACCACGGATTCTGGTATACTCTCCAAGGAAGTCACCTGTATAATTACCCACAAACGAACGTGTGTAATTAGATACACGAGTACGAGCATATGAACTAACACGTGTCGGTATACGTGTACGTGTTGATGTACGTGTGTAGTTACCCAGATAGTTTCCTGCAAAATCACGGGTATAGTCACCAATGTAGTTACCTGCAAAGTTTCTGAAATAATTACCTAAGTAGTTACCTACGAAGTTTCTGGTAAAGTCACCAACAAAAACACCTTCCCCTGCAATTATTGATGCACCAGTACCTTGAGCACCGGCATAGTTACCTACAAAGTTTCTTGTTGATGTACGAGTATATGATGATACTCTATTACGTGTATAGTTACGTGAATAACCACGTGCATACTCACCAGTGAAAACTCTTTCCCCACTTACTATCGATACACCAGTACCTTGAGCACCAGTATAATTACCAAGGAATGTTGATATCCTTGTACGTGTACTTGTTACAGAATTTCTAAGTCTGGCGTATGCGACTGTAGACTGTCTTAGGTAATTACGAGTACTCGTTCTTGTGTATGCGACTGTAGACTGTCTTGTATAATCATCAACTATTATTCTACTGTATGGAAATGCGGGGTTTCCACTTGAAGTTCTTGTAAATGCTCTGTTACTACTTCTTGTAAACTGTCTGGAGAATCCAACACCAAAGTTACGTGAATAACTTGCACCAGCGAAGAAACGAGAAAAACTAGTTATGAAGTTACCAATGTAATCACCAGTAAAGTTTGTTGGGCCAGTGTAATATTGTAATTCACCTGCTTTGGCTGCGAATCGAACAAATGCCATCTCTCCTGCCCTGTTACCAGTGAAGTTTTTACCAGTTCCTCCCTCTGTCCGAGTATAAGCACGACTGCTATCTCTGGTGTAGGTTGATGTAGTCCCAACCTGTGTTAGTTGGTACGCAGTATTGGAACCAGAAGTGGCATATGAAGAACCCCTTGTATATGTCTTACCGTCAGTACCAACTACTGTTGTAAGGAGTTGGTATTCGAGTCCAGATGCTGAGTAAACTTGAGTGCCGTTCCAGTGAAGTGTTATCTGAGCGAACTGTTCACCAGAATACGTGAATGGTATGACAAACCATCGGTATCCGTCATAACTGGAAACCGTTCCACTTCCAAGTGGCCCAATGTTTGTTGTTCTGGTATAGTTACCAACAAAAACATTTTCACCACTTACTACCGAAGCACCCGTACCTTGAGCACCTGTATAGTTACCAGTAAAGGTTGCAATATATGAACTCGCACGTCCACCACGTGTATAGAATTGAGCATTGTATGAACTTACACGTGTTGAATCTCTAAAACGGACACTTGCGGTAATATACGTAGTTACATAGTTTACCGTAACCACATTAGAGGCACTTTCGTTAACAAATTGTACAATGTTGTCGAATCGAGCAGATTCTACGTTAGCAAGTCTTGTAAATCCACGAGTGTAGTTACCGCCGAAGGATTGAACGATAATGTTTCTGGTATAACTATCGGCATATTCCCTTACATAGTTACCAGTATAACTTGAGTTACGAGTTATAGTATAGTTTCTGTAATATGATGATATTCTATTACGTGTATAGTTACCAACAAAAACATTTTCACCACTTACTACCGAAGCACCAGTACCTTGAGCACCTGTATAGTTACCTGCGAAGTTACGTGAATAGTTACCAACAAAAACATTTTGTCCACTTACAACCGAAGCACCTGTGCCTTGAGCACCTGTATAGTTACCTGCATATGCCGTGATAAAGTTACCTGCATAACTTTCAGACCTAGAGCGAGTGTATGCTGTTGTAGAGTTACGACTAAAGTTGCGGAAAAACTGACGAGAATAATTACCAACAAACATACCCTCACCTGCAACTATTGATGAACCAGTGCCTTGAGCACCTGCATAGTTACCAGTGTAGTTTCTGTTACTTGTTCGAGTATAACTTGCTGTGAAATAATTTAGGTAATTAGAATTTCTATTCTGAATACGTAGTCGAGTATACGAAGACTCTCTGGTTCTTGTAGATGTACGGGTGTATGCACTGACCCTTGTTCTTGCAGAAAGTCTTGTGTATTCTCCAACAAAGTTACCTGCATAGTTACCAACAAAGTTACGTGTATAGTCACCCGCAAAGTTTCTTGTATAATTCTCAAGACGGGTACGAGTAAATGCTTCGTCCCGTTCTCTTGTATAGTCACCAGTATATTCAGCACCGTAGTTGCCCACAAAGGTTCTGGTATACTCACCTGCAAATCCACGAGTGTAATCGCCAGTGAAGATTCTGGTATAATCACCTACATAGTTACCTACATATTCTCCTACGTATTCACGTGCATAGTCACCAACGAAGTTACGTGTATAGTTACCAACGAAGTCACCAGTATATTCACCTACAAATGCACGAGAGTAGTTCCCTGCATAATTACGTGAGTAATTTCCAGTGTAGTCTCCTGCAAAATCTCTTGTTGAGGTTCTGCTATAGTTATCGGAGTAATTACCTACAAATACTCTGGCATAGTCTCCTGCGAAACTACGAGTATAACTTTGTTCATCAACAAGTCGAATAGTGTTTGTTGCGGATCCCTTTGCAGTCCAAGTTTGACCAGATACGTTTGGTGCTCCCTGCGAAGATGTTCTTAAATCGTATGATCCAACATTACCTTGAATGGCACGTCTTGTCTTAGCACGTTGACCAATAGATTGTGTAATCTGTCTGTCTGTTAATTTCTCGACACCTTGATATGTTCCGGTTGCACCAGAAGACCTCTTAATACCCATGATAGATGATATACCACCAACATCATTAAGGATATTAGTTGGAGCAGACATATTAGTCCTTCTCCAGATAGAATAGTCATTTACAGTAAATGGATTACCTGCCGAATCAGCACGTTGATCTGTAAGAACACTTGGAACTAAAATAGTATAATCAGCACTTGGTGCTGTAGCAGAAAGTTTTAAAGATCCTGCATAATCAGATGTTGCAATACGTCCATTGATTTCATCTACAAATGAATTTACATCTGTATTATTCTGCTCATATATGTTTGCGTCATAATGTGCAATTGGTTTACGTACGTCAGAATCTGCTAATGAGGCAGTTCCGTTTATCTGATATAAGTTCTTTGTTGTAGCAACAACTGAGGTGGCATCATAAGGGTGAGTGCCTACAGGTTCTGGATAGTATGTGTCTTGAAGTGAACCTATTAATCGATTACCAGAAGCAGTAGTCGTAAGCAGTCCTACATCTGAACTGTCCGCTTGGGCAGTATGTATACCTGCAAGATATGCAATATAATTTTTATCACTTGCATTTATCTGTTGGAGATTACCATCACTGTCTTTTAACTTTAACGGTAATGCCTTATTATTCGACATTATACTTCCTATTAATTTAGAAGGGTACCGTTCTCATCATAGATTAAGACAGTCCTTCTTGCCAATTCGTTTATTGCGTTTACTATACTATCATTATTTATACTTGAAGTGGTGAAGAAATTTCCGTCTGTGGCACTATCAAGACTTGTAAGTGCTCCAATTCTTGTACTTAATTCGGCAATATCAGTATCATTACCAGTGATTCTACCTTCATTCACATTGATCTGCGATACGGCAGAATCTAACTGAGTATGTATCTCATTAATACTACCTGCAACGTTCTGTGCGGTTGTACCTAAAGCACTGTCCAACCATAACGCATGGTTAGGAAGTCTGATATTACTTGCATCTATATCAAATGCCTTTGTAGCACCAGAGTAAATATCTAAATGGTTACTGCTATTAGCAAACCTACCATATTGAGTTCCTGCATCTTTTAGATATACGTCACCACCATCGGCATCAAGTATTATATCACCTGCGACATCGTATGTCAAGGATCCTGCTACATCAATCTCTTGGTTAGTACCAAGGTTATATGTAATCTTAGTAGTACCTGCTTGAGCAAAGACAATGTCATCTCCGTCAACATCAAGTTTAATGTCACCCGAAGCATCTATTAATGCGTCACCTGTTACTGTAGCAGTAAAGTTATCGGATACAAGATTCAATGTTCCCATTGAAGTAAGATCCATGTTTCCTTTGGATCCAATATGATACGTACCAGATGCACTATCTGATCGGTTACTTGCTGTTGTGTTATAATGCCCTGTAACTGCGGTTGTGTTTGTTGCACCTAAAGTGTGCTTAATACGTTGATTAGCACCATCTTTTAGGATAACATCATTGCCATCTGCATCTAATGTTATATCCCCAGAAGCATTTACTAATACATTTCCATTTACTGTAGCAGTTAGATCATCGGATACAAGACCCAACGTCCCCATCGAAGTAAGATCCATGTTTCCTTTGGATCCAATATGGTATGTTCCACCTGCACTATCTGATCTATTAGTTGCAGTTGTTGTTAGGTTACCAGTTGTCGCAATAGTAGTGGTAGCACCTAATGTATATGTTTGACGTGTTGAACCCGCATCTTTTAGGTATATATTATTACCAGCGGCATCAAGAGTAATGTCACCCGAAGCATCTATTAATGCATTACCAGTTACTGTAGCAGTTAATGCACCAGTTGTCAATGATACTGCATTAGGGTTACTTATTGTATTGGAAACAACATTAAAGTTAGCAATGTCTG
>OJCJ01000029.1_pt1 | contig 26638 bp, 28 predicted proteins | sample 1591811 | NCBI WGS metagenome assembly OJCJ01 (sample SAMN05416758, study PRJEB24817) | seawater metagenome | isolation source: Sea water | place: Canada:Atlantic | collected 2013-07
GATGTAGAGAGGTCTCGTGGGCTCGGAGATGTGTATAAGAGACAGATATTATTCCTGCTAATTTTTGCATTCTTTTTACAGCATCACTTACTTCTAAAATTACTTCAGGTTTTGAAGCTGTTGTTCCAGTTGCTTTGCTAGCTCTTCCTAATTTAGCTTCTTTAATGTTACTTTTAGTAGTTTTACCAACTACGTTATCAGATACAGTTTCGAATACTAATTTAACCTCTTTTACTGTTTCAGCTTTATCGAATGCGGCGATAACGCTTACTTTTTGTGACTCTGTTAAGCTACTTGCTTTAAATACTTTATTTACATAAAGTAACTTAGCATTAAGAAGATTTACTTCTTGTAGTTGTCCTTTTAGCTCTTCAACAGTCTTCATAGCTTCTTCTAGTTCACTAGCTTCTTCTAATTCAACTTCTTTCATAGCATTAGACATTTTACCAATTTCGATGTCTTTAACAAAATCTCCAACTTTCTTGCCTGCTTTTTTAGCATGTTTGGCTAAGAACATTACAGCTTTTACTAAATCATTCTCCATTGGGTCTCCAAATTCACCGACTCCATAGCCTGCGCGAACTTCTTCTACTTCGTCTTCTCTAATGTTAGCTGCTGTACTACCAGCTTTTCTTAAGCCATCAGCTAACTTTTTACCTTTTTCGCCAAATTCCCCAGCCTCTAGTTTATTCATTAAGTGGGTAATTGCACCTCCAGCTCCGAAAATTGCTGCAACTCCTGCTCCAACTGTTACAGGATCTACTTCGTTTAATACTTCTTCTGATGCAGTTTCTTCTGCTTCATGAGATTCTCCTTCGTAGTTCATTTCTGTAATTTCTTTTAACAGTTCGTCTAAGTCAATTTCTTCTTCGTCTTCAGCGCCAATCATATCGTCAGATGGAATAACATCTGCAGGTAGTTCTTCACCCTCTGCTCCGTCGCCCATTTCTTGTGCTATGATATCGCGAATTAAGTCTTTAAGGTCGGTCACTTCCATGTCCTTAACCTCTACTTCTTCTTCTGCTTCCTCATCAGATTCTTCTGAATCATCGTCAGCTAGTTCTTCAGCGTGCTCTTCTTCTTCTTCAAATGTAAGATCTTCGTCAATTGCTTCGTCTTTTTTATCTTTGTCCATTCCTTCTTCTACATCTCCTTCGATTTCTTTAACTACTTCTTCATCAGCGGATGAATCATCCATCTCTTGAAGTTTAGCAGCTAACATATCTTTAAGGTGAGGAGTTAAAGTCTCTTCCAAAGCTTCTTTAGCATTAGCAATAGCAGCTTCTCTTACAGATTTAGCTTCAGCAATAGCTTGCTTGAATAAATCTTTGTTTGCCATTTTTAATAAAATTTGTGTGTTCGTACGATTATTATAATCGTAATGTGAAGTTTTTTTCTTTATCTAATACAGTATAAGGAACTGTATATTTGTATATAAATATATACGTTTTACAAAAACAAAAAAACCTTTCCATTTCTGGGAAGGTCTTAGTATATTAGGTACTGTTGTGTGAAATTATTTAATATAAGTTTATACCTTATTCAAATATATCTTCTCGGCTTTGTTTAGATGTAAAATGATCTTTTAGTCCCTGTAGCTCCATAGTTGCGTCATCACACCAGTCTTTTGATGTCTCTACATCCCAGTAGTTGTCAGTTTCATTTTCTAGTTCACTTTTGAAACCATCTACTAATTCTAATAAGAGTTCTTTATTACTTGCCTCGTTTTCTTTTAGTAGAAACTCTGCTCTCCATTGGTGCATGTCAAATGTCTTCATTATGCTCTAAGTATATCGTTAATTAAACTATGTACCTTTCCGTACTTGTTTTCTTTTTGAGTACCTTCGTTTAATGATACGGGATTCATAAAAGCTCCGTGGGTAGATGGATTAGATACAAAGTCCCAACATACTAATTCAAAATCTGATTGTACTTCTAAGTACCCTTCGTTTGTTTGTTGAACTGAGCCTGTACCTCTTGAAGAGATTCCTATGGTATGTCCTGCTTTAATTATTTCTTTTACTATATTTCCTGATGGTGTATTCAATAACTCTACTCTTCCTATTAAGTCATCGCCGTCCCAATGTAATTCTTTAACTACGTGGGATGCATTCTTTAATGATACTACTGCAGATTCTGGGTGATCTAGTTCTCCAAAAGCGTTTCCGTTATTAACGAATTCATCAACATACTTCTTAGCCTCTCTCATTAAGAGTTCTTTCTCGTATATCCTACCGTTTTGGTTTTTTGCACCAGCTCTTTGCATTACTCCTTCAACTTCAAATACCCCTGGTCTTTCCTTAGATTCTTTTAGGATTGACTTAAATGGTGTAACATTTACTAATACATTTGCCATAGTTTACTTTCTTTTAGAGTATTTATACTTCTTACCTTCTGCAGCTAACTTATCTTTAGATTTAATTTTATCATTATACATTCTAGTGCCTGCTTCTTCTGCTCTAAAGTATGTTATAGTAGCTAAACCATTCATTCCACCCAATTTACTTCTGTAGATATCTCCAGGATTTACGTTACGGACGTTTTTAATTACCCATCCCGCATCTTTATCTGGTCCATATTGACCTTCTGGTGTTGAAAAATATTTTGCAACTTTTTCTAACTCTTCTCCTTTTTCTCTTTGAACTGATACTTCAAGGAATTCATACCCGTCAGGGTATCTTTTGTATGCTATACCTGCCAATTTTGGGTTATCTATAATTTTCATTCGAGCATCGTTTGGGACCTGACCTTGTCCTTTGAATAACCCTGTTTGAAATCCTGCTGTTTTTAATCTTTTCATTAAATCGGGTCCAAATGCTTTAAGTTCTTTATTAAGAGCCTCATTAATAGGAGTAAAAACTGTTTCTTTCTCATCCAATTCTTCTTCTGCTATACCGTCTGTTTCTAATACTTTTACTTTAGGCATTTCCAATCCTTTAGTAAATCCTTTTTCTGTTACAGGTATTAAGTCTTTCTTAAATGCTGATTCTATAGCTGGTGCTAACATAGCACCTACTGCTAATCCTTCTACGTTCTTTATGTCTTTGAAGCTATCGTATACTTTCTGTATTTTTTCTTTAGTCTTTGCGTAAAATGATTCTACTTCTGTTACAACATTTTCTAAACTGTTAACAGCTGTTTGCATTCCTTCGAAATCGTCATAAGAAGTGGCTACTCTAGATAAGTTACCTGTTGCTGCTTCTGAGATTATTTCTTCTTGAAGTACCTTAGTTATAATAGCTTTGAAAGCTTCTTTTAACTCTTTATGCTCCTCTATACCATCCTCTGCTAAGCTATCTGTTGCTACGAATCCATAGTCTTCTCTTTCTGATGCTTTCTCTATTGCGGTGTGGCGTGGAAGTTCTTTATATACTATATTACCCTTTCCATCAATAACATTGTAGGCTCTATGTGAAGGTTTGTAATCTTCTTCTATATCGTCTGCTTCTAGTATTTTACTGTCAATATAACTTACTAAGTCTTTTTTAGCAAAAGGAACCATTCCAGGCTCTGTAGCTGGACCGTTTTTCCATTCATCCCAAACGACTGTAAGTGCTTTGAGTGCCTTATCTAATCTTGGCCCCATAGATTCTACATATCCTCCGGTTTCGTAATCATTTTCTGTTACGATTTTACCGCCTTTCATTTTTCTACGTCTACCTTCGTTAACATAATGTGCTGCATAGTCTTGACTTGCTTCCATATTATCTTGAAAGCCTTTCATAAAGCCACTTACAAAACTATCAAAGTTCGGATGCTTGAAGATTTCACCGTCTATACTCATTAATGCTTTTTCTCCAGCACTATACCCCATATCAGATAGTTTTTGATGATCTGGTCCTCCTATTGCTTCACTAGTAGATTTATTGTTTCTATCTTGAATTACTCTTTCAATAGCACCAGGAGTTCCGCCCATTGCTGGATTACCTGAACCACCTAATATGTATTCTAAATCTTTATCAGATACAGTAGGATCGTTAATTTGTTTTCTATACTTTGATGTTATTTGTGAATAGGACCTACTATCATTGTGGTCTTTTGCCATTTCAGGTGGCATTGAATGCGGCTCTACAGCAGGATTAGAAATAGGCCTTGATAAAACATCTCTATCATGTATACCTTCCTTCTTTGCTCCTTTAATAGCTTTATCTTTAGCCATCATATAATCATCTCCATCAATGTCTCCATCTCCGTCATGATCTTTACCTTTTTTTTCATCTACATAATCATTATTAACTGATATGTATTGTTCGAATTCGTCTACAATTGCTGCATCATCAGGAGCATTTAATATGTCTTCCATATGAGTGCTAATAAAGCCTTTAAGCTCTTCTCTGCTTGCTCCTTTTTCTCTAACAAGTAAAGCCATTACTTGCTTTAAAATTACATCCCTATCTTCATAAGGGTCTAATCTAGCATCTACTTCTTCTTTTAGTTGTGCTTTTTTCAATCCGTTAAATGTATCTACATGGTTACCTTTCTTAACTGGTACCATCTGATCATGTTTATCTACTTTTTTAGAATCTCCTGATAAGAGGTGTAGGTAGTGATTAGGATCTTTTTTAAGATTCTTTTCAGCTTTTTTCTTAGCTTTCCCATAATCTTCTTCTGACACTGTCTCGTTTGACATTAGTCCCATTGCTTCTAGTTCGTAATCCACTCCTCTCTCTATAGTCTCGATAGAGTATCCAGGTTCCGGTTTATCGTATTGTGGTACTTCCTTTTTAACTTCGTATATAATACCTTTGTTTTTAAGGATAGACACTGTATCATCATACCCATTAAATGGAGATAAAAATTGAGATAATTCCCTCTTTGCGTCTTTAACAAATTGAGATTTAGAGAAGTTCCCTTCTGCGATTGCGTTATATTTTTCTTGTATTGTTCTCATCTAGATAGTCAAACATTTTAGTGTTATGTGGTCTTTTTTTTGTCTTAGCTACTTTGTATCCTAATTTTTCTGCATACTTAGTTGCACTGTTCTTTTTTCCGTTCTTAGAAAAAGCATTAGGAGTCGCATACTGCGCTCCTTTTCCTGGTGTAAATGATGCACCGCCAGCGTTGGTAGAGCTTTGTTCATTTACTTCTTGCATTACTTCTCTAATTAGTTCTCTTAATTGGCTTATTTTCATATTCCCTTAAGTTCCTGGACTAGTTCGTAATATTGCATTATATTAACTAGATGGTCATCAGTTACTCTTTTTGTTTTTGCTACTGGTTTTATTACTTTCGTAATTTCCTGTAACTTAATAGCAACAATCTCATCTTCAACAGTCCCTTTTAATTCATTCAGAATAGCTCTTAACTTTTTCAGTTCTTCATTAACTACATTTCGTAATCTAGCAGAAGAGTCAACTGAGGTAATAAATTCTTTAAGTATATTTTTCTGCTCTGGAAGAAGTGATCCGTATTTATTGTTGAATTTTTCTAGTAATATCTTAAACGTAAGTAGTTTTAAATCTTTATCGTACTTAGAGTACTCTTCTATTAACGTATCTCTTACTTGCTTTTTATCCTGACCTACCTTAGTTAGGTGTTCCAGAATAGTGGTCTTATTATCTACTAGAAAGTTAGGATCAATAACATCTGATACTTTATGTGCTTCCATTAAACAGTATAACGCTGCTAAGGGTTTATAGTCTTTAACGCCTATTGAGAAAAATTCAGCTATATTATAGTTATCTTTTATCTCTTTAATGAGGTTATACTTCTGTTTTTTTAGTACATCTTTATCTATACTCCGTGCTACTTCTATAATAGTCGATACAATCGATTCTGCTTTTGACTGTGATATGGACTTATTCTTCAGAATAAATTCATACAATTTAAATTCACGAACTAGAGCTGTCTTACCGGTAAAGTTCCTCTTAAGGATATTAACTGCTGCAGAGTCTCTCTTACCGAGAGTATCTGATGCAATTTGCTTTACTAACAATTCAAATATTAGTCCTGTATTTTTATACTTACTATGTTTAATGCGCATTGTTTAGTTGTTTTGTTGTACACACAGTACACCTTACCTTTATAAATAGTGATTAATTATCTAAATCCTTAATTTGAGATTCATCAAGTAATTTATCATCTTCTTTTTCCTTACTTTCAAAGATTATTTGCTTTTTATCAGAAAATATATCTTTGTTTTGGTAGTATAATGATTTAGCAAGTGTGTTGAGGACTTTAGGTTTATTCTCCTGCTCATTAACGTTGTCATTGTCTGAGTCGAATCCTCCTTTCATCCCGTGTACTCCTAGTGGGTCTCTACCTCCTAGGCCGTCATTAGTACCGTAATGTGATGCATTAGTTCTCGGTCTTCCTCCTTCTGGTCCAATTTCTCCTATGCCAGGCGTTTCGTCTTCGTAGCCAGGAGGTACTTTACCAAATGGCATACCTTTCTGATCTCCTTGTCTTCTTCCATAAAGTGTTGCTAAGTCGTGTGGAGTACCGTAGGACTTTCCTGATTTAGCTGGATCGTTTCCTTCGTTCTCTATCTGTGTAATTCTAAACAATCTCTTTTTATCTTCAGCAACTAGGTCTCTCATTTCCATATACTGATCTTCAGATAATTTAAAGATCTTATCATAGATGTAGTCTGTAGAGAATAACTTAGTGTCCATCATTTGTCCTGCTAAGTCTACTTTTTCTTTAAGTAGTGCTACTTTTTCTTGTTCAAATATAATAGAAGGATTAGTAAGATTTATTTCAAAGTTGGTAAGAGACTCACCTTTAAATCCTTGAGTATATAAATGTACTAATGCTATCTTAGTTAGTTCAGATTCTAAGATTCTTTGAAGTCTCTCTACTGTTCTTGCAAATCTAATATCTTCTGCTGCTAAAGTAGCTTTTCCGTTTAAGTCTCCTTCGTATCCAAAGTATGCTTTTGGTATTTTTAATGCTGCAAACATTTTATCTCTAAGATACTCTATATCGTTGGTACCATCGTATTCTAATCCTTTAGTAGTCTCTATTTTTGTTGATGTATCTCCTCCTCTTACCGGAAGGTAAAAGTCTTCCATCATGTTCATCATATTAAAACGTAAATTGTAATCTCCTGTAGCAGGATCAACGTACGGTGTCTTTTTCATTGTGTTGATAGTCTTTTGCATAAACTGTTCAACTTCATTAGGAGGAATCTGTCCTACGTTAACATAGAACGTTCTCTTTTCAGGTGCTCTCATAATACGGTGTATCAACATCGCATCTTCCATTAGAGTTAATTGCTTATATATCTTTCTTGCTGGCTCAACAAAAGATCTTCCGTACGGTAGGTAGTTAGTATCGGATATTAATCTAAAATGTGCTATTTCGTAATTATCAAATTCAACTACCTTTTTATTACTCTTAGGCAAATAGTTTGGATCTTGAGATGAAGCTAATCCATCTGGGTCTAATTGAAATGTTACTCTACCTGGATTTTCTGGGTCAAGTCCTTCTTGTCTTGACATATGGTAAACAGTATATGGAAGTACATTATATACTCCAAACTCTTCAGCGATCTCTAATTTTAGGAAGAAATCACCATATTTACACATATTCCTAGTCCATGACCATAAATTAAATTCTATATTCAATACGTCGTAGAATAGGTTGTAAAGTACTTTTTGAATATTTTCATCTGAGGACTTAATGGAAAGTACTTCTCCCATATCGTTTTTCAATGTACATTCATCTGCTAATATATCTAATGTAGATGCAATTAGTGGATCAGTATCCATTGCTTCGTAGTCAGAATATAACTGTATACGTAGTGTCTGATAATTCAGATTTGGGTTAAATATATTCTTATTATTATAGATATAGAGTCTTGAGAATCTATCTACTAAAGAATTAGTTTGATACTTACCTGTTGTTTGTATCTGGTTTACGTCGGCAATCTTGAGTTGGTCCCCTCCGATGTTTCTTATTACTACATCGGAAGAAAAAAGTCTACCTAGTCTTTTAAATAGTGAAGTATCTGCCATTTATACAGTTTGTTTATAAATATCTATTAACTAATTAACCAAGAGATATCTTCTTGGCCGTGTTGTGTTTTAACAATATACGGATTATTTCCTTGGGAAGCAACTGTTGATATAACAGCTTGGTTTTTAGCATTAAGGTTAGTAAATGATGATAATTGTGCTCTAGCTAGGTCTAATCCCTGTTGTCTTAGCTTTAATGCAGTGTCCCTAACATATAGAGCTGTTGCTAGTGCTATAAGTAAGTCATCGTTGTATCCTGTCTGTGCTTGTGGTTTTCCGTTCTTCCATACGAATACTCTCATCTCTCCTAAAGTACGTTTAGACTGTATTGTTACAGCTTTTTCCCGTACGTACTCCATTGCTTTAGCTATAACCAATGGCCTTGTTCTAACCGACATTGTGAAGCCTGGTACAAGTTGATCTCTTTCGTACTTAGTCATATATGATTCTACTGTATCCATCTGGCTCTTAGCACTGTAGTATAGATTACGGTATTCTCTTTCTAAAATCTGTTCTATTGTAGCCCAGCCTATATTTGCGTTCTCTACTACTAATAGAGCGTCATTATACTCAGCTGAGATTGCTACTAGTACGTTTCCGTAATCCTTAGGGGATAATTTTCCTTTATATTCTCCTACTTGTACACAGGTTTCTATGTCAAATACATGAAATGCAGAGTAATCTTTAGAGTCTCCTCTAGCGACATCTGCTACGACCATATACGATTTAGAGTAGTCAGGTTGTTCCCAAATCCATAAATTCCCGTCTATACCTCTTTTCTCTACAGGTTCTTTTAAGTATGTTTGTTCGTAAAAACTTAAATCTTCTGGTTCAAATACTGTATCACCGGATGCTAAGAAATCACAATCACATTCCTGTCCTGCCATTCTAGGTCCTAGGTCCCTGTCTTGTTGTACTCTCCATTCTTCGTTTCTTTCTGGATGGACTGTCCAAGGTAGTCTTATAGGTAAAAATGAATTATCGCCAGCTTCAGCTTTATCCCATGTCTGATGAAACCAGTTACCAATTCCGTTAGGAGTTGATAGTGCCATACATTGTCCACCGGTAGCTAGTGTTTGCTGTGCTGCAGTAAATGTTTCTGCAATATTATCTATAAACGCTGCTTCATCTATTAATAGCAACGATACTGCTTCAGATCTTGCAGCATCTGCATTAGATGATTTAGCTGTTATTTTTGAACCGTTTTTAAGTCTAAGTGATAATTTATTCTTTTCTACCGCTGGAAGTTTTAACCATTTAGGTAACTCATCGTACATAAACATTGTCTTTGTAACAAGGTTTCTTGCAGTTGCTTGTGTAGTTGCTAAAGCTAATACGTTTTTATCTTTCTGGAATAACATCAACCATAGACTGTAAGCTGCTGCTAAAGTTGAAATACCTAACTGTCTAGATTTTAAAGTAATGATGTACTGTTGGTCTCTAAATAAGTGTAGTACTTCTGATTGAAAGGGGTATAAATTGAAAAGAATCCTACCTCTAGTAGGGTGTTGAATATGACAGTACTTCTTCATGAAGTACGCCGGATCTTTAGCGCACTTGATATATTCCTGTGCGATTATTTTTTTTATGTCTTGTGCCATAACTATTTTAATTTACCCAAATAGGGCCATATAGTCAACCTTTACCTCTCCTGCAGATATACTTACATGGTCTAGTAGGTTTACATCTAATGCTTCTTCAGTTACGTGAAAAAAGTGAATGTCTCCATTTTTTAAAGTAGATGCTATATAGTTACCGAACCCTGGTTTTACTTTAAATTTTTCTTTTGCTATCCTTCCTAACGTCTTAGAAGCAGCTTCTTCAGGTGATTTAGGATTCTGTAACACCCTGTCAACCATATCAATTTTCTCTTTTAAAGATCTAATAAAATCAAATTGTGATGCAGCAGCTAAAAAGCCTGGTGCGTTTTTAACTTTAAAATAAAATTCAAAAGCTCTAATTAACTCATCTTTAGTGAAGCTTGTAGGTCTAACTACTTTAGCTTCTGACTCCATATTTAAAACTGAGCTGAGAGCTTGTATTCCGAATACTACTGTTAGTAGAACTAAGTTTGTTTTTTGGCTACCGAATTTACCTAATGTTATTTTTCCGTTATGTGACTTATAGGCTTTTACTTCCGCCTTTACAGACCCTATTGTTAAGTCTGGTTCAGAACCGCCTCTGTTATCAGAACAGTTAATAGGATTCTTCTGATACTGGTATAGCCAGTATAGTGCTAATTCCCCTGGACCGACTGTCTGGTCGCCAGCATTCATAGTAAACATCTTCTGGTAAGTAACTAAATCATCAGAATGTACTTTCATATCTCCTGAACCTTGAGGCTGTGAGTATTTTCCTTTAGCTTGAGGTATAACAGGAAAGCCGTTATCCATTAGGTAGCTATCATACTGTGGTGCAACTTCTGTTATTACTCCGGGTACAGATAGTTCTGATATTAGTCTATCTAGTATAGCTTTATCTTTAGGATCTTTCATATTAGGAGTACCTGATTCGGTTCTCCAAGCCCATTCTGTATATAGTTTATCTATAGCGCTCATATAATTTATATTATGCTTCTGGTTCTTCTCCTGCTTCAAAATCTACTTCTGCATCTCCAAGATCTTCTCCTCCTGCATCTGCTCCTCCATCATCAAAGCCAGCTTCACCGCCTGCTTCTCCTCCGCCCTCTTCTCCGGGGAAGTCTCCTCCACCGCCTCCGCCGAAGTCTGCTTCTCCTGCTTCTCCTGCTTCTTCTTCTCCGCCTGCTCCTTTAAGAGGTGCTTCTTGATAAAGACGTGCTAATTTATCTAATGCCTGCTGGAAATCACTTATATTTCCTAACATATACTTCTTACCTAAAATCTGTGCTTGAAAGTTCTTTCCTAACCATTTTAATGTAAAGTCTTGTCCGTTTACTAAATTTACTCTAAATGTTGTTGGTTTAGGAGACACCCAGTCAACTGTATCTACAAATTGTTTAAAGTCCTTTGTCATTAATTTAACTAGAGTTAATTTAAGCGTAGGAAATTTCTCAAGCATTGTATCAGTAGCGTCTTCTAACACTGTTTCTTCTGATGCTTTTTCATCACCTATCGGATCTTCTGGTGTTGGTTCTTCTGCCTCTCCTAAAGGACGTCCATCGTCATCATAAGCTACTCCATGTTCTTCTTCATCATCTTTTTGCATTTGATCAGGATCATAACCTTCTCTAAGAACTTGTACGTATGCTTCTTCGATTAACTTTCTTAAGTCTTTTACTTTCATAGTTTCTTATTTAGTTCTGCAATGAGATTTACCTTTTAAGAAAGGCCTCTTACAGTTACCTTTAATATGTACTCTGCCGCATTTACCGCAGCATGTTGCTTCTTCGTTAACTACTGATTCATCCATAGCATCTAAGCCGTATGTAATTCTAAGTATATGAATAATCTCTTCAGCTGCTTCTTCAACAGTAGTTCCATCTTCTGCTGCCATATCTCCAACCACTCTCATGATTGTATCTAAATCTCCTCTTCCTTCCTTAATTATTGATTCACTAACTCTCTTACCTAATCCAGGCAAAGCATTTAAGTCCTGTACGTACTGGTCTGTCTTAACAATTATAGTACCTAAGTTAGTATCTTCACCGTCAGGATCTTTAAATAATGTAACTTTACATACCCCAGGATTAAAGCTAGGATCTTTATCTTTAAAGTTACTATTATAGTACTGTGTTTGATGCATTTGGTATTTTTCACCTTCATGCTCTAAATTATGATATTGAACGTGAACAAACATTGGAGCATATTGTCCCATTCTATCTTTGATAGGACTCTTATCATGAGCTTTTAAAGCTTCAATAGCATCATTTTCACTTGCTACTCCTTTTGGTAGTAGTTCTGCAAATATTCCTTTGCCAAACATATCTGGTCCTCTTCTGTTAGCATCATCTATTAGCTCTGAACCTTTAAATGAATGATCTGTATATTCTTTTAGAAGTGCTTTACTTTTTTTGCTTTCAAGTCTCATATCTAAATAACCTGTATTAGATAGTACTTGGTATATAAGATGTACAGCATCCATTTCACCGTAGCCGTATTTCTGAGCTACTCCTTTTATGAATCTTTTTACGTATTTTTCTGCTTCTGGGTTTATATTAGCTTCGCTTATTAACTCATCTTCATGCTCTTCTCTATATTCATTCCAGTCAATTTCATCTTTAGGGTGTTTTTTATTCCACTCTCTCCACTTATCTTTTAACTCAGCTTCTGTCTGCTTACCTTCATTCATATCATAGTCTGCAATTTGTTTTTGCATTCTATATAATTTTGTTTCAGCTTTATTCAAAAGCGTTCCATACATGTCTGCCATTGGGCCTCCTTCTGGTTCCGCTTCCTGTTCCATATCTCTATATATCTGAGCTATTTCGTCTTTTAGGTCAGCTACTTCTCCTCTAAGGTATAAAATGTCATTGAAGTCTAAATTACCTCTTCCTGGCGGTAGAGCATCGAACTGATCGAATACGCCTTCTTGAAGTGCTAAAGCATCTATCATAGGTTGTTTTTCTTCAGCATCTAAGTAATGTTGTGCTGATGAGATGTACTGTCTAGCTAATGTTACTTTCTTTTGCCACCAGTGTGGAAAGTCTACCTCTCCTTCCATTTGATCGTACTTATCGAGCTGTTTATATAACTTAGCTGCATAAATTGCAATATCGTATACATCTTTTTTAAGCATACTTGGTTCATCATCTTGATGTCCTACATCTAGATCTCCACCTTGATCATGACCACCTTCAGGGTGTTCTGCTCCTTCTTTAGTATATGCATCATATCTATCTTCATCACTCTGTGCTGCATTTAACAGGTCATTTAAATCGTGGTCGTCTCTAAATTCTCCTCTAGGGAAAGTAATAGCATTAGGTAAATCATCTCCTCTACCAATATGGAGTACGAAATCTTCTTCTTCTTTATACTTAGATAGTAAATAATCTATTACATCTTGTATAGCATTTAAATCGTAACCAAAAGTGACTTTATCTCCTTCCGCTATTTGTTTATTTTCTGCAAATAAGTCTAAGTTTGTATCGGAAACAACTATATCGTTAGAGGAGAAATCCATCATAGCATCGTATGCAGTGGTTTGATCGTTAAAGTAGTATGTATCTGAACCGCTAAATGTTACTTCTTTTCTGTACCTATCATCTAGTATCTCAATAGCTTTCCTAGCATCCCTGATATCTACTTTTAAATAGAAAAGTCCTTCTGGTGCTTCAGATAATTGTAATTTAATTCCTATTTGCTTTGCAGCTTTTTCTAATCTAGGTCTAAGTTCGTCTCGATCTATTCTAGAAGCTCTTTTGTACATATCTAACATACGTAGATACTTCTGACTTTCTGTTTCTTCTTCGTTAACTACTAATTCATTCAATGATTTAAAATGCTTTGTTAATTCATTTGAAAGTACATCTATATTAATAATAGCTTCGCCTGATGGCTTTACTCCAACATCTACTAATTCCTTAGAGAAAGAAAAGTCTACAAGTACTAATTTATCATTAGTAATATGAAAAGAAAACTCATCTTCAAAATCGCTTTTATACTTAACAGATATTTCAAAACTATTAGTTTCAAAAGAATGAGCTTTTATTTTTTCTAATTCATCTCCTGCTTGTCTTAAAGCGTTAATAAGTGCTTTTCCTACATCCTTAGCTACTACCTTAATTTGATCTGCTGGAAATTCTACTTGTTCGCTTTCTGCTGTAAGTTTTACTTTAACTCCTTTGTTAGCTAAATCCTCTGCAGCTCCTTGATCATCTGTAGAAACATATCCGTCATCTCCCATTTCCTCTTCTTCTTTAATTGTGTTTAGCTGCTTGTTTAGAGATTCTTTCAAGACCTCCAATGTTTTTACTGTTTTATTTAAGTCAGCAGGAATAGTACTGCCGTATGTTCCGTTCTTGATTTTAGATAATGCTAATTCGCATTTAGATAAACGGTTTGATATTTCTTGATAAGTCATCATATGTATATGTTATGTAGCTATATAAATAAATAGATTAATCTTCCCAAATAACGTTTTTAAACTTTTCTGGGGATAATCCGAAGTAATCCGTTCTCCATTGTGTTTGTTTGAAAAAATCCAAATTATACCATTCATCTTTCTTTTTCCATAATTTATCAGCTGCATCATCCCAATCTAAATTAAGAACAAATTGTTCAATTTCCAACTTTTTCTCAAGTAATGTATCGTAATCAAATGAATCCCATTCGTAATGAAAGACTTCAAATACAGCATCTTCAGAAACATAATCAATAGATATATCTATACCCCATTTAGGTTTCATCTTAACTAGCTTATGTAACATTGGATTAGTCTGTGCTATAGCTAATAGTTGCTCCTTAGCGTGATCGTTATACCCCTTTCTTTCAAATAAGTCTGAATGATTGATATGTGCTCCGGCTCTCTTACCCCAAACTAGCCAAGGAGATCTTAAACAATCTTCATGTCTTCTTTCTACAGGACTGTATCCATTAAATGGTAAAAAAGTCTGTTCCGCTTTAGTTAAGTGGTATCCGTTCTGATCGAATAAGTCTACGCAGTTTCTGTCTTTAAGAGTATCAACCTCCTCTGTAGCATTAACAAAATAAGCGTCTCTATTAAGTGTACTTTCCGTTAATATCATTGGCATTGGTAATTAAGGTAGCGTTGGAGAGCTTTAGCGTATGTTGTACCCTTATCTTTTAGTTTTCCTTTTGCTGTCTTTACTTTACTGCAAGATAGCTTACCTAATCTTTTTTTTAAAATACCGGGATTCATTGGTTCATGATCTCCTTCATTAGTTGAAAATACTGTTGGATCTGCTACTAGTTCCCCTACTTTAAATTGGAGTTCTGATTCTATTCCTAGAACTCCTAATGGTCCACCAATTTTCTCTACCTTATCTTTTTCCCCTTTTAGTCTAGAGTTATAGTACTCTACATAATCTAAAGCTTCTTTTTTCGTTACTCTTTTCGTATCTTCGTATTCACCTTCTTCATTAGTATATATGTAAAATGTTCCAACAGTATCGTTAAATATGCTACGTAGTTGATCGCTATCTAAATTTCTTTTCCCGTCTATAACACTTAGTAGTGTAATATTGTCCGAAGTGGTAATAGTTTCGTTTTTAGATTTCTCTAATTTATCACCTGCTTTCTTTGCTGCTTTAAATGCTTTTGAATTGCCGTGTGATGCTTTTTCACCTCTTTTTTTCTTAGCATTTATATTAGCCCATAAGCTTTCTTTTATAATCTCTCTTAGTAGGTTTGATAGTTTCATAGGCTTTCTGTCTTTTATCCATTCTTTACCATTTCGGAGAACATCTTAATGATAACTCCTGCTAAACCGGTAAAAAGAATCCAAAGAGCTTTTGTAACTCCTTCTTTCCATCTCTTAAGCTCTTGTAACTCTAGAAGCTTTAATTGGAAATCCTTATCTCCTGCTTGCATTATAGCTCGAAACTCCGTATTTTTATTTGTATTTACTATAACTCCATTGTCTGGGTTAAGTAAAGTGAATTTAAGATCTGATATGTTATCTTTTACGTCTTCCATGTCCTTTTGCATCTGCTTGAGTTCGCCGTTAGGCATTCCTTTCTTTATAGTGGATAGCTCAATTAGTACAGTTTCTAAAAGCTGCTTTTGTGTCATTGGGTATTCTATGTTTATATATAAATATACCTACTTTATGTGTTCTGACAGATGTGTTATATATTGACGTACATTTTTTAAAATATCCTTTTCTTTAGCTTTGTTTGATTGCCAATCCTCTATGTCTCCTGCTTCTGTAACAAAGCTGTCCTTACCGTTTACCAGGTCCATTGCCCAATTTTCTACATCGTGTGCAAATGCTTTCATATTACCTTGCATCATACGCTTTTCATACTGTTCGTACAATCCTGCTTTTCTCAAATTAGCCTCCATTTCTACGGTACAAGGGTCAAAACAGAACCCATGTATCTTATACATTTTTTTTGCTAAGTGATGTTTCATCGCTCCTCCACAGTTAGGACACCTAAGGGGTATCCTTAAAGCTTTTTTTGCTTCATCTAATTTAGTAATATTCTGTTTAACCCCATTACGAATAGTCCACTGCCTTCCTTCGTCTTCCCAAATATCTCCTTCAGAGTACTTTTTAAGAACTTTCTTATATCCAGATTGTTGTTTAGTCCCGGAAGTATAGTCTTTATTAACTAAATTACGTACTCTTTCAACGTCTGATTTCTTAAACTCTTTTTTAAGGAGTGATTCATTACTCATATCCTAGCTCTTTTAACTTATTTATAACTGATGCTGAATCTCCGTCTTTACACCTGATTGCTATTCCACCACTAGCAGTCCATTCTGCAATATTAGATGGTTTATCGTCTATAAGAATACTATTTTCGTTTGCATACCTTTGTTTATCTTTTGAGTAAGCAAAAATTACTTTTGGCTGTGGGTTTAAGTTTCCTTTTGCCCACATATTTTTGCCTAGACGTGAATTATTATCTCTTGATGGAGATGTTAACAAGTCAGGGGAATATGGACTAATAAAGTTCCAAAGTGCTTTTCCTTGCGGCATAAAGTCCATATCGGACCAAAATACTATTCCTACCTCGACATCGATTAAGTTCCAAAAAGCTTTTATACCATGCTTGTTTTCATATTCTTTCGGGGACATTCCTGAGTAGTGTTCAAAACGTGATTCAAAGTCTGTTAGTACTCCGTCCATATCGCAATAAATCTTGTACTGAGGGATTTCTTTTACCGGGTGTGCTTCTAATAAGTCTACTATGCTATTCTTCATATCTTTTCCAATTTATTTCTTCTGCAGTTGCTGCTAATTCGTATGGGTGGCTACAGTATGTATGTCCCATATTATAGTACCTAGTCATCCAACTAGGAGATTGTAAGTAGTGTTGGTATTCGTGAATCAGAGTTTCTATTATCTGTTTCCTGCTTGTCATTTGAGGATAGTATATAATAATGGAATTTATAATTCTATCATACTCAGCATCTGGACATTCTTCTCCTAATGTTCCATCATCGTCTTCTCCTGCTAATCTTGAATATATACTTTTTTCGTAATCAACATAAGGGCTACAGTCCAAAAACTTACTATACCCGTAATCTAATTCTATCTTAGGAAAGACTTCTTCTACTATTTTTTTTATTTTATCTAATTTCATAACCTTTATTTAATTAAATATAAGAAAAATACTTCAATAAAGCAACTAATTCTTAATATTATCTTCCCAGTTTCTGAAAGTTATATTGCCTTCTAAGTATGCTTCTTTTTCTAATTCTAGTAAATTACTGTCTTCGTTTGTATTGGTAGTTCCTACTCCCCCTAACCTGCCTTCTAAGTTCTGTTTATGGTGAATCATTTCATGTGCAAATGATCTCATTACATCTTTTGGATGTCTTCCTTGTACATAAAGTACAACTTCTTTTTTAGTTGGGTCATAGTAAGCTGTTTTACCAAAGAAATTTGAAGATTCAGCTATGTCTTTCTTAATCTTTACTTCCGGTAAAGGTGTTATGTTCATTCCTTCGTCTATCATATATTCGAGTATTGAACCCATGAAAGGAGTATAATCAAACCCAATCCTCTGGTCTTCATCTTTATTTTTTATAATAATATGATCATGATTATAATCTATGTCGTAATATTGATCTCCAATAACGTTCCTTAACCTATTATATAAAGTAACAAGTTTTACTCTATCTGCTGATTTCATTACTCCTTGAGGAGCTATAGCAGTGCCAGAAGAACCTTCTTCTAAAGCTCTATTTGCTGGTTCGTTGTTGTGCCCACATTTATGACACATGTATAAATCATCGCCTCCGCTTGAGATATCCCAGCTCCAATCGCAATTTTCACATTCGATTTTATCTTCTACGTTAAACATTTCATTTAGCTTTTTTTCAAGATCTTCTTGCATTATTTCAGCTACTATACTCGCTTTTAACATATTCATTATTTTTAAAATCTCATCTCTAGATAGGGCTTCTGGGAAGAAATCTAATACTTCGTCTAAATTTCCTGATAGTATTGCATTTCTAAAATCTGTTGCTCTAACATTAGAGTTTGTACCTGCTGGTATTACTAGTCCTTGTACGTTTTCTCTATTTTTAAATGTAGTAACTCTTTTTAAATCTGGTAAATCCTCTTCTGCCCTAATTCCTGTTATAGCATAAAACTTATCAGTATCATTAGCTTTAGCATAGTCTTTAGCTGCAAACATAGGGTTCTTTTCACCGTCCATTACTATAAGTCCTGGAAGGTATTTAGCATATATGTTCCATACAGCTATCGACTCTTCTTTAGTAATTCCATTTCTAGAACCTCCTCCAATGAATACTAGCACCTTCTCTATCTTATCTAGTTGGTCTCCAGTACCTTGTAAAACACTCGTACCTGCTTCTGCATAAGAATCTATATCGTATACCTTACCTCCGTGATTTCCGTCTAGTAATCTTTTTACTACTTCAAAATGTCCTCTATGGGGAGGTTTAAATGCTCCTGGATATAATGCTATCATTTCAAAAATTTCTGTACTTTTACTTCAATTTCTTTTTCTGATGAGTGTTTCAATTGTTGTTGAAACTCTGAGTTTGTTAACATATCTGCTATGTTAACTAATACTTCTTTCTCTCTTTCTTTATTCCTGATATATCCTCTTTCGATTGTATCTACCTTCTTCTTCATTTTATCATCACCAGGACCGGTACCGTTCTTTTCGTAAAATTTAAACCAATACTTCTTTAATTCTTTATGCATAGATTCGTTTTCTCTATCAAATTCAATATTTCTATTTTCCTCTTCAAAAGCTGTTTTTGCATCTTCGCTTGGCAGGTCATAGGCTTTTCTAAAAGTTGAACCGTATGCTTCTTTTCCTCCTGTCTTTTCAATATAAGATTCAAGGTAATCTGCTACACCGGAAGCACCTCTTTCTGCTGCTTTGTTAAACTCTTCTATTTCTTTTCCAAATTTATCTTGTCTAAGGTTAACAAATAGTGAAAAGTTATCACCTAGTAGGTCTGTATACCTACCTATTAGTTGGTATACATTCCTCCAAGTAGAGAATACTGCGGTTTTTGGGACTCTTCTTTCTCTAGAAAAGTTGTTAATAAAAGCTACCATAGGGTGTGTGTACACCATTACCATATACACATCATACCCTTTGTCAATAAGGTTCTGTATCTTAGCTGGGTTAGATGCTGTAGTGTCCCATACAAGGGATTTACCTGTCTCCGCCGCCGCTTGGACGTCTTTGTCTACTTGTCCGCTGGCTGCGGATAGGTTGTTGTGGTACGGGTGTTGTGGGTCTTCTACGTATTTGTCTGGGTTGAACATTGGTAGGCTTATTAATCCTAATTTGTCTATTAGGTACGATTTGCCTGCTCCTGCTCCCCCTGCCATTACTACTGCTTTCGGTCGTTGTGACGCTTCGAAGATTAGGTTTGCTAGTTTTATCATTTGTTACTGTATTGTTTATTACTCTACGTTTATAAATAGTTGCTGTTCTACCTCTTACGCTATTGTTATTAACTCTAACACCTCTATACCGGTTATTCCAGCCGTAATTATTTCTTCCCTGTCTCCATCCCCAATTATTTTGGTAGTTATTCCAACCATATCCCCATCCATGGTTATTCCAACCATAGTGTATGTTGTATCCCCATCTATCATATCCGAATACTGACCATCGATGAGGTTGACCCCATGAATTCCATCCAGTATATCCCCATACCCAGTCATTCCACATTTGTGTTCTACTGTAGTAAGGATTATAAAAGCTATATCTATTACCTAATATTCTATTATTCCAATCAAATGATCTAGGCTGACTTATTGCATACTGAGCAAAATCGTATCTAAAGTTGAAATCTGTTCTAAGTAATCGTTGAAGTTCAAACTCATTACTAATTACGGTAATTTCAGCATCTGAGCCTTCAATAGAGTATATTGGATCATGATTTAAAGTGCTTACTTGAAAGGAAGCACATCCTGTTAGCAATAGGACTAGTAGTAAAAATAATGATCTGTTCATATGTTATAGTTTTATAGTTGTAGGGTAACTATTATAAATAGGTTCTGTATTAGGGTTCTCTAAAGAGTACAACTTGTAAATCATTTTAAATAATTCAAAGTTCTCTTCTATTTCATCTACCTGTAAGACTTTCCACCCTTTACCTTGTATTACGTTCTTTTGTTTTGAAGGTCCTCTAGATTGTGCTTTTAACCAGATTATACCTGTACGCTGTATTTTTATACCTTTCGACTCTTCTAAAGCTTTAGCATAAGATGCAAGCTGTAAATCAAATGATTTATGTACACTGTTTGACGTTTTAATATCCAGTAACCATATTTCTCCGTTCATCTTAACGACTAAATCAGCTGTTCCTGCATACTTGTGTTCATCTGACCAAACGAAATCTTCTGCTGATATTAATTCTGGCTTATGGGTACGCCAAAAGTCTGCAAATTTTAATATCATTTCCCATACTATCTGAGAGTATTTAGCATTACCGTAATCATCCATCCAGGTAACTTCCTCTCCTAGCACCAGCTTTTCTGCTGCTTCATGAACTTGTGTACCCTGCTTACCTGCTCTTCGCATAATAAGATCAGCGTTATGTCCAACGTCTTTCATCCAAGATTCAAAAAACTTGTTCTTAGGCATATACTGTAGTATTGTAGTTACGGATGGGTAGAAAACTCCTTCACCTCTCTTATAAACTCTCCTATCTAAAAAGTTAATCTGCTTCAATTGCGAATTAAAATTTAACCGTTTCTTTTCATTCTGTTCAAGAATATTCATTCCTTGTTTTATCATAAATCTAATTTATACAACATTATTTTAGAAAAGTCTAATTCTGTTGCGTTCTGCACTAATTTAGTAAACTCTTTAAATCCCATATCTGATGGATCTTTGCCAAGTAGTTCTATTAAAAATACTCTAAATCCTGCAGCGATTAATTTTTCTGCTATCTCTAAAGCTTGCTTTTCTGCATCTGTATCTAATGCAATGTATATATCTGTTAATGTTCCTGTGAGTAGTCTTTTCCATAATGCTGGTGATAGGCTTTTCCCTAGAATAGGTATTGCGTTTCTACGTATTGACATAGCATCAAATGCACCTTCACATAATATTACCGGTTTATTCCAGTTTATATGGTTTTCAAAAAATACTATGTCTTTAGAAGCTTCTGGATTTTTGTATTTAAAATAAGCTCCTTCGTAAGTTCTTCCAACAAAATAGTTGAGCCTATTGGACTCAGAATAGCTTGGGATAATAATTCGTCCTCCATAGTCTCCAGTAGTTGTGTATCCAATATTATGTTTAATAAAATCATTGTGGGTAAGTCCTCGTTCATTTAGGTATTTTCTAATTTTATTAGCTATAATAGATGTATTAGAAGCAGTTACTAATGATTGGAATTCTTTAGGTAGTTCTACTACATCTTCACTTTTGTATTCGTATTTAATCCCCTTCTTAACGTATTTTAGAACTTCCTGTGCTTCGCTTTTTGGTAAGTTTAATTGCTTTACTAATGAATATATAGATTGACCTCTAGATTTACATACCCAACATTCCCAGAAGTTCTTACCTTCTTCGTTAGTAACCATACTAATTTCAAGCTTAGGTTTGCGGTGATTACAGAAAGGGCAGTGAAAAGCGTAGTTATCTCTAGCTCTTTTTTGACTCTTTCCTAATATATTCTCTATTGATCCTAATAAAAAAGTATAATCCATACATATTACTTATATATAAAGATAAGAAAAAAATCTCTATATACCAACTATACGTCGATCATTTTAAGTTTTGAGGATTTTGGGTGAATCATAATATTATCTCCCACGAAGTCTAGTTCGTCTGATGGAATTCCAAGTCTTGTTGCTTCTTTTTCTGTTGCAACGACAAATTCTTCAGGAACTTCTCCTTTAAACTTACCTAGAACTTCCATTTCTATAACTGCTAATTTTTTATCTATAACTTCTACATCGTATATGTAGACGAAGTTGTTTGTCTTCTTACCTTTTATTATTAAAGCATGTTCTATTTCTACTTCATCTGTTGTTACTTTAACTGCTTTACCGTTTAAAAGAAAAACTGATCCATAGTCTCCGGAACCTATATAAGTTGCTCCTTGATCCTTTAGCTTTTCTACTTGCTTTTCAAAACCTGGATCGTATTCTAAAGGTCCTTCTAATATAATTTTTGAAAGTTTCATTTTTATACTTTAGGTACGTCTAAATTAAAGGTAAATTTAATTTTCGGAAAATAATCTCTCTCTCCCGGTTCGTTTTCATAGTAATTAGTAGATTGATCTTCATCTACTTCATATCCTTTGCTACTTACTGATGCGATTGCTTTACTAAATTCGTTTTCTGGTAATTCGTCTTTATGTAAAAACGTTACTGAGCCGTATCCTTTATTTTTAAGCGGATCACTGTCGGGTCTAGGTTGATGATATGCACCCATTGATACATACGGACTGTATTCTTGATTTAATTCTCTCTCTAGTGTCTCTATTTGAGATTTAAATTCATTCTGTTCGTTTAGAATTATATTTGATAATTTCATTTTCTTATAATTTTGAGAGACAAATCTCCTGTTCCTTTAATTAGTCGGTGATATACTCCCTTTGGTATAAATAGTAGCCGTGTTATCTTTCTTGGTAATTCGTTGTCAAATTGGAACATCCAATCTGTTTCTTTTACCGGATCTATAAACCTATCTTCTCTATCTTTATGCCAAACGAATTCATCTTCTGGTGTATTCTGATTGAAGATTCTTATATCCTTGTTTTCTATATATGGTCTACCAGTATCCACTAAAGTTTTTTGATCCTCCTAATGACTTCCAGTAGCGGCCGATATTACACGCCCAGTAGCCTGGTTTTGTTTTATCTTTCTTTGTAGCGCATTTATGTCTAGCAGCAAAAGATGATCTTGCACCTGGTTCATCTATTTTAACATTCAGTCCTGTTGTTCCTCCAAAAGATACTTTTTGTACATTTCCTTTTTTATTCTTAACATAAACGTAGAACTTTTTAGAACCTCCTCGTTTAGGTTTATTTAATGCTACATCCTTACCTTGGTACTCTGCTTCATTAAGTACAAACTTATCTACCCAAACATCATGAGTTAAAGTATATATTACTTTATCTGGTATTCTATCTGTGTATACTTTTATTACTGTATCTGATTGGCGGTTATGGTTGATGTTCATGTCTTGTAACTTATCAATCATATCTTCATAATTTCTAGGTTCTACTCTTAAAAGGGCATATTTCCTATCATCTTCTCCGCCTTCTTCATACGAACCTTCTTCCATCGGTAAATCTAAAGGTACTTTCTGTCCTTCAAATTCTCCGTATAAGCCAATATCTGTATCTTCTAGTAGTTGAGTATCTGCTTCATTGAGTTGAATATACCCGTCTCTCCAAGAGTCTCTTGCTTCACTAAATAGTTGTATAAACTTATCGCTAGAGTAGCGGTAGACATTCTCATGTAATGAGAGGTCATTGTCTAAGTGATACTGTAGTGTAGGAAGTCCTACTATATCTTTAATTTTTATCATCTGAGAAATCTTTTCTATAAAATTTACCGAGAATATTATCGTTTATATAGTTATTACGGGTTTCTAATACCTCTTTAATAAATAGGTGTTTTGTTTCAAAGTAAGTTAACTGCTTCTTATTCGGTACGTACCTTAGAATCTCTCTTTTAAAATCATTCCGTTCTCCTTTCTTAACTAATTCTATAATCTCCTTTTGCGAACCGTAATATGTTTGCCAGTCTGACTCTGTAATAACTTTCTTTTTTGCTGGGATTCTTCCTCCTATCCCTTTAGCTTTTCTCTCTTCTCTTAAAGCAGCAGATTCTCTTTTGCCTAGTTTTTTATTTCTTTCAAAATACAAGACTTTTTTACCTATATACTTCTTTCCTGTTGGTATATGTGTAACTTCGTATACGAACCCATAAGTTCCTTCAGGCATATTTGCTATACCTAAAATAGGCAGTCCTTTATAATTCCAAGTTGGATTGGTCATTTGCTATACAGTTTAATTAAAATTAAATACTATACTAATAGTGTAATATAAGAAAAAAATTAATGTACTACAACTATTTTATCGGCAATCTTACGGGGTAAATGAGCTCATAGCTGTATCAGTAACTATACGCCAGGTGGTTCCGTTATAGACGCAGAGTTTGTTATATGTTGTATTGTATAGTGTAAGTCCTGTTGCAGGTGTACTTAGTGCTAAGATTTGTGTTGTTGTTAGTCTGGGTATTAATACACCGTCTGTTGTGCTTGATATATCTAATATAGCTTGAGGGCTAGATGTTCCAATTCCTACACTACCTGAGTTAATATACATGGCTTGGTTACCGTAGTCGTAAATACCGTCTTGAACATCCACACGTGCAATTTCATGGCCTGCTGTAGATTCTAAGGAAGCATAATCAAAGTCGCTTCCGTTAATTAGTATTTTATCTTTAGCAACTATTTTTCCTTGTACATCCAATTTTTGTGATGGAGTAGTCGTCCCTATACCGACATCGCCTGCTGCATTTATTAGGAATTTAGTTGAACCTTGCCACTTATATTGTAATCCACCTGAACTACTTCCTGTTCTTTTATTAGCTTCTAGTATTATTGATCTAGAGCCAGCTGTATAATATATTTCTCCGTCTATATGTGTACCGTTTTTAACTCTAATACCTCCAGATCCGTAGTCGTTTGAATTACCTACGATATCTATAAATCCTCCGCCGCCGTATGGATTTGAATTTGTGTTTTCAAAAGTTGCCACAGTATCAAAAGATGCAGAGACTGTTCTTTTAACATACAGGTTACCTTGTGCTGTGGTTGGTACAGGAGGTGAAAATCCTCCTACTGATAGACTTCCTCCTTTTATTAACGCTCCCGGTAAGTTTAGTAAGCTACCGTTTAGTGTCATATAGTCACTAGTAGTTCCGTAAGGTGTTCTACCTTGGAATAAGAAAGAACCCATATTAGTACCTCCACTTCCTCTTGCTTGAAGAAGAGATACATTAGTACTGTTACTATCTTGAGTTAATCTTAATGCGCCACTTCCAGATGTACTTACCTGTATTGATTGAGAGACAGATAAAGTAGCGGAATCAAATCTAAAGTTGTTAGATGCTCCTGTTACTCCATTGTTATTATACTGTACTTGTTGATTTGTTCCTGCTGGTGCTGCTGTTAATCCTGATAGTCCTGTTCCATCTCCTACAAATGAACCGGAGAATGTTGATCCTGATATAACGGTAGCTTTTGAAAAGTCTACTAACGAACTAGATACAGTAAGTGACCCTGTAACTTTAGCGTCTCCGTAATAAGGAAAAGCTGCTAAACCTGTTAATGCTGAGCCGTTACCTGAAAAGCTTCCTGAGAGGTTAACTCCTGTACCGGTAGCATTATCTATGTTTAGGTTAGTTAGGCCTGTTCCATCTCCTTTAAAAGAACCTGTGAAAGATCCTGTTGCTCCTGCTGTATTGGTAAAATCTACAATTGATGTAGAGCTGGATACGATCAGTGATCCTGTTATTGCAGCTGGTCCTACTAATTTTCCATTCCAAACTGTAAGGGATGTTACTCCTGTAAGTTGTGAACCGTCTCCTACAAATCCTGTAGATGATTCTATACTCCCGGTAACTATTACTCCGCTTTTAAAAATATGTTCGTTAGCCATGTTTTACTTTATTTACACTTGTTTTTTAAATGCCGTTATTAATGTGTTTAGAGAGAGGGTACTAAATAAGCTACTGACTAGTACTAAAGTAACCAGGTTACCTGACTTAGTTAAGGTAAATGTTGCAGTGTTTGCTGTTCCTATGGAATTAGTATGCCTATCGGTTATTTGTGTAGTACTGCTTGTATCCCAAGAACCTAGAAGGAAACCTGTTCTACTTTCACTTATAGTACTATTTACTAATGAATAATCAGCTTTAAATCCTGTATACCCTGTTGATGATGCATTAAATGTTATAATAGCTGTATTAACGGCTGATGCTGTTTTACTTACGTGTATTAACTCAACTCCGGCTCCTCCTGGATACCCTGTTGATGATATCGTTACTGTATCTGCTACATCTAGAGCTCCTGATACTATTAGTGATCCTGTTATAGATGCATTACCGTTATGTGATCCATCCCATTCAGATGCTACTCCTGTTAAGTTGCTTCCATCTCCTGCAAAACTTCCAGAGAAATTAGATCCAGAAATAGCTAACGTATCTGTCATATCTACTACTGCAGTTGATCCAGATACTGTGAAAGAGCCGGTAATTTCTGCACTCCCACTATGTGATCCATCCCATTCTAATCCTGATAGGTTTGATCCATCGCCGTAGTATGTACCTAGGAATTTAGAAGCAGATACTTCAGAATGTATAGTGACACTTCCTTTATTGAAATCTCCTAGAATTAGCGGAGTATTTGATTGACTGTTATTAATATACAGTGTATTATTAGTAGCTACAGGACTGGTTCCTGCTGGGCCTGCATTTGCTCCGATTATAACATTACTATTTCCTTCAACAAGGAGTCCTGCATTAACTCCTATTGCTGTGTTTTCGTAGTGTTTTTGGTCTGTCTCTTATACACATCTGACGCTGCCGACGACTCCTTACGTGTA
>OJCJ01000032.1_pt1 | contig 26150 bp, 24 predicted proteins | sample 1591811 | NCBI WGS metagenome assembly OJCJ01 (sample SAMN05416758, study PRJEB24817) | seawater metagenome | isolation source: Sea water | place: Canada:Atlantic | collected 2013-07
GTAGAGAGGTCTCGTGGGCTCGGAGATGTGTATAAGAGACAGAGTTAATGTAACTGGTGTGATAATCGGTAACTATGAATATGAAAGAGGTGCGTTTGTCTACAATGAAACTTCGACTGGTGGGCAAAACACATATTATTACAGATTAAGACGTAGATTTGCTACATACTATACTGGTAACTATGCAGCATCATATTTAGGTGAATATGCAAGAAACTTTGCACGTGACTTTACACGTAATAGTACTGCCAACTCTCAAGCTTCCTATGCAGGAGACTATGCAGGAGATTTTGCGGGTGATTTCTTAGGAGATTACACTGGAGACTTCTTAGGTGATTATCAAAGAAGTTTTGAGGGAAATTACTCAAGAAACTATATCTCTACCAGAAGTTCAAACTATAGTGGTGGTGACGCATATAATAGAGTCTATCTTGGTAATTACATAGGTAATTTCTCAAGAACCTTTAGTATCCCCTATGAGGGCAATTATCAAAGGAACTTTGTTGGAAACTACACGGGCGATTATCAAAGAAACTTCCTCGGTAATTTCCTTAGAAACTTCCTTGGTAATTATGCGGGTGCCACAATTACGTCAAATCCAGAAAATATCGAGACTTATACTCTCTACGTAAGAACAGCATAAATAGGTTGATATGGGAACTACAACACTAAAACTTGAAGGTACGAATGGTGACCTCAAGGAGATAACCACCGTAGAGGAAAACTACCTTGCATATCAAGCAGGGTTGCATTTGTCTGCGTTGGATTCGAGTGCAGTAGGAACACTTACCGCATCCTCAACCAATAATACTTTAATTGGAACATATACCGACACCACATTTAATGATGCTGTCGGAACACACGGATTTTCTGGTGGTAATGTTCCTGTTGTACAAACAACAACTTCTTTATATCAAAGGGAAGGAGCTGCCGATTTCGCAGGCGATTCCGATGCATTCCGATATCCTATTGAATTTAATAAAGCAAATATCCATGCTATTAGTGAGATTCATGAACTTGATTCCTCAGAAGTAGACACACTTACAGACCGTTTGGTAAGTCGTATTGCGACATCCGAATATCCTGGCACTTATCGTCTTGGGTCTTCTTCACCAAATGGAACATACTCTACTTACAAAGCAGGGGTATTTTCTGATAGATTACAAACAGGCGCTTCAGGAACAGTTTATAACCTTTATGTGAAGTCTTCTATGTCTTCACCTACTGCAATCAGACCCGTTGCAATTAAAAGAGCGAACGGGATGACTGGTGCTTTCCAAGGTCTGAAAGAAATGACCGATGCGGAAATTAAATATTCTTTCGGTTCAAGAGTTCAATCCAGAATAACAAATGGTTCGAATGGAGTTGGAACATACCAATTAAGAAGTAATGTTCAAGGTGCTCCAACAGATACAGGAACTTGGTCAACTCGTGGTACTGCAACTGATACTCGTTATAATCTAGTAAATACTGATTACAGTGCAAACTATCAAAGAGTTAGTACAACAGATTCTACTAGAAACAGTACCGCAGATTTCTCTAGAAGTGTTGATTATACTGGTAACTATCAACGAAACTTTACAGGTAACTTTCTGGGTGAATATACTGGAGACTTCACAGGTAACTTTGTTGGTGACTTTGTAGGTAATTATTCTAGAAGTTTTATCGGAGATTACATAGGTAATTACTCCAGAAACTTTGAAGGTAACTATACTGGTAATTACTCTAGAAACTTCCTTGGAAACTACATAGGTAACTATGCTCGTGCATATTCTGCTGTCTATTCAAGAACAAGAGTAACAACCTACACTGGTGATTTTACTGGTAACTATGTCGGAAACTATACAAGAAACTATAGTGCTGCATATACCAGAAACAGTACTGCGGAATTTGTAGGTGATTTTACTGGTAATTATACAGGTAACTATACAAGAAACTATAGTGCAAATTATCAGAGAACTCGTGTTACTAACTTCCTTGGAGATTTTACTGGTGATTATACTGGTAACTATGCTCGTAACTATGAAGCGGATTATACAAGAAATAGAGTCACGACATTTACAGGTAACTTCTTAGGTGACTACACAGGTAACTACGCTAGAAACTTCGAAGCAGACTACCAAAGAACTCGTATTACTAACTCAGCGGGAACATATACAGGTAATTTCTTAGGAGATTACACTGGTAACTATGCCAGAAACTTTAGTGCAAACTACCAGAGAACCCGTTCAACTGATTTCACACAGGTCTTTACAGGTAACTTCGAAGGTAATTATACTGGTAACTATGCTCGTAATTATCTTGGTAACTACGCAAGAGCGTACACCCGAACACGTATTACTGATTACGTAGGAGACTATGCAGGAGACTTTGCAGGAAACTTCTTAGGTGACTATACAGGTAACTATGCTCGTGCTTATGCAGGAAACTATGTTGGTGACTTTGCAGGAGACTATGCAGGAAACTTCTTAGGTGACTATACAGGTAACTATGCACGTGCTTATAGTGCAAACTACCAAAGAACCCGTGCAACTAACTACCAAAGAACTCGTGCAACCAACTACGCAAGAGCATTTAGTGCAAACTACCAGAGAACCCGTGCTACTAACTACCAAAGAACTCGTGCAACTAACTATGCTAGAAACTTCTTAGGTAACTACGCTAGAAACTATCTTGGTAACTATGTAGGAAACTATACAGGTAACTTTGCGGGTAACTATACTGGTAACTTTGTAGGTAACTACGCAAGAACAAGAGCGACTGCATATGCAAGGACTCGTGCTACTAACTATGCGGGTGGTGGTAAAGGTGGTGACGCTTATAACTACACTGGTAACTTTGTAGGTAACTATACAGGTAACTTTGTAGGTAACTATGCAAGGACTCGTGCTACTGCATACGCAAGAACACGTGCTACTGCATATGCGAGAACTCGTGCGACCAACTACGCAAGAGCGTTTACTGCAAACTATGCTAGAAACTATCTTGGTAACTATCTTGGAGACTATGTTGGTAACTTCGTAGGAGATTACACTGGTAACTATGCTAGAAACTATCTTGGTAACTATCTTGGAGACTATGTTGGTAACTTCTTAGGTGACTACACAGGTAACTATGCAAGAAACTTTAGTGCAAACTACCAAAGAACATCTACTAGAGATTCTAATAGAACTCGTATTACTGATTCCGTAGGTAACTATGCAAGAAACTTTAGTGCTAACTATCAACGAACATCTACAAGAGATTCGAATAGAACTCGTATTGATACATACACGGGTGACTATGTAGGAAACTACGCAAGAGCGTTTACTGCAAACTACGCTAGGAACTTTAGTGCTGCATATGCAAGAACTCGTATAACTGATTCCACAGGTAACTTTGTTGGTGATTTCTTAGGAGATTATACAGGAAACTATGCACGTAATTATAGTGCGAACTATCAAAGAACCCGTGCTACTGATTATGTTGGTGATTATGTTGGTGACTTTGCGGGTAACTATGTAGGAAACTATGCTCGTAACTATGAAGCAGATTATCAGAGAACCCGTGCAACTGATTTTGCAGGAGATTTTGCGGGTAACTATGTAGGAAACTATGCTAGAAACTTCTCTGCCGCATACACTAGAAATAGTACAAATACCTTTGTGGGAGACTTCTTGGGTGACTATACTGGTAACTATGCTAGAGAATTTACTGCGAATTATTTAAGAAATAGTGTTGCAACATTCTTAGGTGACTTTGCGGGTGATTACACTGGTAACTATGCAAGAGCATTTAGTGCAGACTACACAAGAAATAGTGTTGCTGATTTTGCGGGTAATTTCACAGGTGAGTATACTGGTAACTACAGTAGAAGTTTTACTGCGGATTACCAAAGAACAAGGGTGTCTACATATAGTGCTGCATATAGTAGAACAAGAACTTCTCTATATAGTGCAAACTATCAGAGAACAAGAAGTTCTGCATACACAAGGAACTCTACAGTTGACTCCACAAGGAACTCAACTGCGGTATTCACAAGGACTTGTGTTGTAGTACGTTCAAGTGCATATAGTAGAACAAGAACAAGTGTTACTACCTTCACAGGTGATTACACTGGTAACTTTGTTGCAGAGTTTACAGGAGATTATGTTGGTAATTATGTAGGAACAACAATTGATTCGGGTAGTTCCGTAATTAAAACGTATACCCTATACCAGAGAACAGCATAATAAAATTGATATATATAAACGTGAGTGTTAGGAGATAAAACATGGCAAGAGTATGGTTAGAAAACGCATTTTGGGAAACCCCTAAAAAACAAATATTGAATGCGATTAGTGAAGAAACGGTTGACAATAAGGAAATACGTCAAGTTCATAAAATGAACAGACATAATCCAAATGGCACTGAGAATGCATTATTCTTAGAAGCGGTTGAATCCCTTACCGAAGAAAAGATAGACGAATCTAGTAAGAAACGTCTAGAAAAGAAACAAGCGGAAGCGGAACTTGAGAAACAAAAACAACTTGAGCATGAACGTGCTAGGAAGTTAGAAAAGTTATTCGAGTATAAACTAGAAACTTTTGAAATTCCTGAAATTAAGAATTCCAAAAATCGACTATTAAAATCAAAGTTGAGACGCTCTAGGTCTATCCCAGAAGTTAACTTATATGCTATGATGATTGTGAAGGAATCTATAGATAATGAACTTGAAGAAATCCAACCAAAGTAAAGGTTTTGTAGTTGTAGCATCGAAGAATCAAAACTTCTACACATATGCAGTCAACTTAATCGAAGCTATTAAAGACTATTATCCAGAAGCACTTATTACTCTGGTGACAGAGGAGCGTTTCCTTGATAGTCGAGCAGACGAAGCAGACCAAATAATATTCTGTACAGACCATTACCGTGCAAAACTATGGGGTATGGCACAAACTCCTTATGATATTACCATGTATGTTGATGCAGACATGGATTGTGAACATGAAGATATTATTACTATTTGGGATGAGATGAAAGACTATGATATGGTCTTCCATGAACTTACCAAAGAACGTGAAAAATTCTATGCAATTCGTGAATTCAAATACGAAGGTAAAACAGAGAAGTTTTCTCTATGTGGTGGAGTCTGTCTCTACAGAAGTGAAAATCCTCTTGTTCGTGAATTTATGGAAGATTGGTTTGAGATATATAATTCTCAACATACCAATCAGTGGCAACCAAAAGGGTTTGACCACGACCAATTTCAAAAGGATTTAAAACACTTTGACCAAACAACTCTCTGGTACATGACAGAGAAAATGGACAAGTACAAAGATTTAAAAATAGGAATCTTTTCAGATGATATTAGGTGGAACTACTTTACCCAGTATGCATATGAAGGATTAAAATCAATAGAAGGGAAACCACCTATATTAAGACATTACTCAGGTTCACTGAAGAAGGATAGACTTATAGTATGATAGATGTTCCGATTAAAAATAAAGATGTATTATCTGTATTAGACAGATGGTTATGGTATTACGACAATAGGGAAGACCTTAAAAAAGTTGTGCGACTTCACGGTAAATCAACGGAAAGAGACTTCTATGTTGGGGAAAAACATCGTGATGAAATCATTGCTATGGACACAAACCATGAAGGATTTCCCGATTCGGTTCATGGATACTCTTTAAAATCGGATAGAATAGAATTTGTTAAAGGGAATAATCCAGAGAATGCAAATTATATCGCTAAGTTTAGTGAATTAAACACAGAACTTTGTCACATTCTATCATCTAAAAACAATGCATTAGCACAACTGTATCCACCAGATGGACACATTTCGTGGCATAATAATGCAAATGCATCTGCATATAACATCATTTTCTCTTGGTCAGAAACAGGAGATGGGTGTTTTAAGTATGTTGATGGTCACACTGGTAATGAAGTTGTCATGCAAGATGTCAAAGGATGGCAGTGTAAAGCAGGATACTTCGGTGCATATCAAGAACCTTGGTATAAAAGGGTCTACCATGCAGCCGAAACTGACTGTTGGAGAATGACCATATCTTATATTTTCAATCGTAGTGACATGTCCCATGGACTACAAGATGAAATAATAGAAGAAATAATGTCTGATTTTTGATGTAGTTGGGTTTCGTTTCCTTATAAATAAAGACAAGAAGAAAGTTTATTGTTTTTATATGGGTACTCAAGATGTTGACACCAAACTACGAAGATATTACAATCATACAGGGTGCAGATGTAGCGATAGAAATACATCTCATCAATGACAGCGACAGTGCGTATGACCTTACTAATAGGGCTGTAACGTCTAAAATGAAAAGAAATTACACTGACTCTGCGGGTGACCCAGATACGGTGTCGTTTAATGCAGCTATCATTTCCCCAGCAAGTCAGGGGATTGTGAATCTCTCACTAACTAATATCCAAACCGATGCATTGAAGACTCGTGGACGCTATGTCTACGATGTAGAAATATCTTATGTCGATAGTGATTCCAATACAATAATTCAAAGAGTCCTCGAAGGTCAAGCAGAAGTAAGTCCTTCGGTCACTAAATAAGGGAAAAATTAATGACTGATAAGATATACATCAAGAAAATTGTTGTCGGGACTCCAATTAAGCGAGTAACATCTGGTGCCTTCAATATTGAGAATTTGTCAGGGGTAGATGTATCTGCGACAGAATCCGATGGTTCAATACTTGCATACAAATCCAGTACAAGTAAATTCGTCACAACAAATTTAAAAGGTTCGGGTAATATATCCGCTACCTACGATAGTAGTAATAATCAATATGTTTTTGGGTTTGACCAGACTGCCTTTGTTGGTAATCTGATTCCATCTACAAATGAGACTCAAGACCTTGGTAGTACCACTAATAAGTGGAGAGATTTGTTTCTAAGTGGAAACACTATTCAACTCGGAAGTGTATTACTAAGAGACAGTGGTGGCTCTTTTGTTGTTGTTGACAGTTCTGGTAATAAAGAAACTCTTGGTGTTTCTCTTTCTTCAAACAATACTGCGGTATTCTCTTTTGACAGTGGTTCGGGTCAATTTACATTTAACGATTCTGACCTTGCAAGAACAAACATCAATGAGACATTCCATAGTGGTATAACTGTACTTAATGGTGCAACTATTGATAGTGCAACCATTACTAATCTTGCAAACACAAATTTAACAGGAAGTCAAGCGACTTTCGATAGTGCAAATATTGGTTCTCTACGAGTAACTGGTAATACCGTCCTAGATGGTAATTTGACCATTACTGGTACAGAGACAATATTAAACACCGAAACAATTCAACTTGCAGACAACACAATTGTTCTTAACTCAAACGCAACTGGTACACCTACTGAAGATGCGGGTATTGAGATTGAACGTGGTTCTTCTGCAAACAAATCATTCTTATGGGATGAGGGTAGTGAGTATTGGACACTAGGTTCAGAGACTCTTCAAACTACAGGTAAGATTTTATACAGTAATGTATATAGTTCAGAAGGTGACCTTCCAGATGCTAATACCTATCATGGTATGTTCGCACATGTTCACGGAACAGGTAAAGGTTACTTTGCACATGGTGGTGCATGGCACAAACTATTAGACGAAACATCGTCAACCACCGCAAGTTTAACCGAAGGGTCTAACTTATATTATACAACCACTCGTGCGGATTCAGACTTTGATATCCGACTTGCAACTAAAAATACTGCAAACCTTTTAGAAGGGTCAAACCTCTACTATACTACTACACGTTCAGATAGTGACTTTGATGTCAGACTTGCTACCAAAACAACAAGTAACGTAGCAGAAGGCACAAATCTCTATTACACGTCTACAAGAGTTGATTCAGATATACTGAATTCATCTATTGACGCACAAAGAGCTGCCCCAGTATACCACAAAATTGTAGTTACTGTAGAAAGTGGTTATTACTTAATAGACGGAACTTCACAAGCAAATATGGTGTTGTCACCTAATGTTGTGTACAGATTCGACCAATCACATAGTAGTAATGGTTCACATCCATTAGTATTCTCTACTACATCCGATGGAACACACGGTGGTGGTTCAGAATTATCTTCAAACTTTAAAGTATATAATAAAGTAGGTAATGCTGGCGATTCAGGTGCATATGTTGATTTAGCAGTAGAACAAGATGCGGGTAAACTTTATTACTACTGTCAGAATCATGGTGGAATGGGTGGTGTTGCAAATACAAGTCCTCTTTCATCTATCAGTATTACAGACGCTGGCGGAGACGGTTCACTTTCATACAATAGTTCAACTGGTGTAATAACTTATACAGGGCCAAATGCATCTGAAGTAAGGGCACATTTAACAGCAAACAAAGGTTTGTCTGTATCCAACGGTGAGTTCAATATAGACTCCGCTAACGTTAGAGGAATGTTCTCTGCGGGTGGTGACCTATCTTATAATAGTGGAACAGGTCAGTTCTCATTTGACGTAGAACAAGTCTATACCAAAACAAACTTTGATTCCGATTTAGGTGCTGCATTAGATGGTGGAGCGGGTATTACATATGACTCCGCACAAGACACTATCTCTATTACAGCAACTGGAGTAACTGCGGGAACATACGGTAACGCATCCCAGATTCCAGTATTTTCAGTTAATGCACAAGGTCAATTAGACAGTGCGGGTACAGTTGCAGTTGCGGGTGTATCAACATTAGCATTTGATTCCTCTGGTGGTAACCTCACTATTGGAACTGCTGACGGGAACACATTTCTTACTACTATCACGCTTGACCCATTCACTACTGCGGACTTAACAGAAGGTGCAAACAAATATTATACTACTGCTCGTTCTGATTCTGACTTTGACGTTAGACTCGGCACGAAATCGACTTCAAATCTCAGTGAGGGGAGTAACTTATATTACACCACTGCAAGATGGGACGCACGTCTTGCTGAAAAAGACTTAGATGATATTGCAGAAGGTTCAACGAATCTATTTTATACCTCTGCTCGTGCAGATAGCGATGCTAAAAATTCAGTATCAGTAACAGATGCAGGAGGAGACGGTTCATTATCCTACAACTCAACAAACGGTGTCTTCACATACACAGGGCCAAGTTCAAGTGACGTTCGAGCACACTTTAGTGCTGCGGGTGATTTGACTTATGACTCTTCTAGTGGTAGATTCTCTATTGATGTTGAACAGGTATACACTAAAGCAAACTTTGATTCTGATTTACGACAACAGATTGCGGGTGGTACAGGTATCACCATCCAACGTTTGGCAAAAGAAGTATTTAGTATTTCGAACACTGGTGTTGCTGCTGCAACATACGGTTCTGCAACTTCAGTTCCTCAGTTCTCAGTAAATGCACAAGGTCAGATTGACTCTGCACGTAATGTAACTATTGCGGGTGTTACTGGTATAGATTTTGATAGTTCAAACGCAACTATTACAATACAAACAACTGGTGGGAACTTTACGGATGTCATATCACTCGACCCATTCACTACGGCAAACTTATCCGAAAATACTAACCTCTACTATACAGACGCAAGAGCAAGAGCATCCAACTCTGTCACAGATGCGGGTGGAGATGGTTCACTGGCATATAACAGTACTACAGGTGTTATCACTTATACTGGGCCTAGTGCTGCTGAAGTAAGGGCACATTTAACCGCAAACAAAGGACTCTCCGTTTCTAATGGTGAGTTTAACATAGATTCTGCAAATGTCAAGGGAATGTTTAGTGCAAGTGACGCTGGCGGGGATGGAAGTTTTGCATACAGTAATGGTGTCTTTACCTATACAGGGCCAAGTGCATCTGAAGTTCGAGCACACTTAACTGCAAATAAAGGACTTTCTGTATCCAACGGTGTATTCGACATTGACTCTGCTAATGTAAAAGCAATGTTCAGTGGTTCAAGTGGTGTAAACTACTCTAATGGTGCAATCACTGCCGACACAAATGAAATCAGAGGATTCTTTACTGCAAATAAAGGTCTTTCAGTTTCAGGTGGTGAGTTTAATATTGACTCTGCCAATGTTCGTGGAATGTTCTCAGGTGGAACAGGAGTAACCTATACTTCAGGTACAGGTGCAATCGCAATCGGACAGGCAGTAGCGACATCCGATGACGTAACCTTCCAAGACGTAACAGTCAGTGGTAACTTAACGATTACAGGTGACACAGTTCAGACTGGTAGTGTTGTATCCGACAATAACTTTACAGGTCTAACTGCCTCTAATACAGGAAACAGTACAGACTTTGGTTTCTATGGTAAGTATGTAGAAGGTGGAACAACCAAATATGGTGGTGTATTCTACGATGCATCAACAGATAATACATTCAGATTATTTACAGATACAACAACACTTCCGACTTCAACAGTAAATACTGGTGCTACAGGTTATTCAAGTGCAAACTTGATTGTTAAAGATATCAATGCCGAAGACTTAGTTCTATCTGGTAATCTGACAGTCAATGGTGCTACTGTAACCAACAGTGCAACCAACACAACAATCGAAGATGCATTGATTGAACTTGGTTCTGGTAATACAGGTTCAAACGCTAATGACCTTGGTCTTGTTCTCGAAAGAGGAACAACTGGTGACAATGTGTTCATGGGTTGGGATGAGAGTATAGACAGAGTAAGATTCGCAACTACAACTGCGACAGGTTCATCAACGGGTGACTTAACACTTACAAATGCAAACGTTCAAGCAGCAAGATTTTATGGTGACTTAACTGGTGACGTAACAGGAACAGTTTCAGATATATCTAATTTTACAACTGCAAACTTAACTGAAAACACTAATCTTTATCATACCACTGCACGTGCAAGAGGTGCCATATCGGTAACCGATGCGGGTGGAGATGGAAGTGCATCCTACAATAGTTCAACAGGTGTTATTACATATACAGGGCCAAGTGCTACACAAGTAAGAGCACATTTCACTGCAAACAAAGGTTTAAGTGTATCCTCTGGTGAATTCAATATTGACTCTGCTAATGTAAAAGCAATGTTTAGTGCGGGTGGTGACCTATCATATTCGAACGGTGTATTCTCTTATACTGATTCAGATAGAACTGCGGCACAGATTAAAGGATTGTTCTCTGGTGGAACAGGTATCACCTATAGTAATGGTGCAATATCAACAACCGATGGAGATATCGTTCATGATAATCTATCTGGGTTTGTTGCAAACGAACACATAGACCATAGTTCAGTCTCCGTGACTGCGGGAACAGGTTTGACTGGTGGTGGTACTATTGCCGCAACCAGAACAGTAAATGTAATCGGTGGTAAGGGTATTATTGCAAATGCAAATGATATCCAAGTTGACTCCGCAAACATCAAAGGTATGTTTAGTGGTGGTACAGGTATTACGTATAGTAATGGTGCAATCTCTACTACAGATGGAGACATTGTCCACGATAACTTGAGTGGATTCGTAGCGAATGAACACATAGACCACAGTGGTGTAACAATGACTGCGGGTACTGGTCTCACTGGTGGTGGTACTATTGCTGCTACTAGAACCTTCAACGTTGTGGGTGGTAAGGGTATTACCGCAAACGCAAACGATATTCAGATTGACTCTGCGAATGTTCTTGGTATGTTTAGTGGAAGTGGTGACATTTCATACAACTCAGGAACAGGTGCATTCTCATTCAGTGAAACCTATTCAAGTGCCGCAGAATTGATGACTGCAATTAAGACAGTGGACGGTACTGGAACTGGATTGGACGCAGACTTACTTGATGGTCAACATGGGGCATACTACAGAATAAACGTTTACAATAACGCAGGCACGTTGTTAAACTAAGGATAAATAACTAACATGGCATATAGTAGAATAACAACAAGAAACGGTTTCATAGATTATTGTTTACGTAGACTGGGTCATCCTGTTATCGAAATAAACATTGATGATGAACAGATTGATGACCGTGTAGATGATGCGTTACAACTATTCACAGAATACGTTGGAGAAGGTTCTCATAGAGTATATCTTCCAGTAACAATCACTGCGGACATGACAACAAGAGGATATCTAGATTTTGATTTAGATACAACTGGTGTTAGTAATGCAAACGACATACTAAGTGTTGTCCGTGTATTACCTATCAACAGTGAAAGTGGTAGTTCAAGTTTCTTTGATGTCAAATATCAAATGCGTCTTAATGATATGTGGGATTTGCAAAGTGGTCTTTCAGATATGGCATACTACGAACAGATGCAACAGTATCTATCACTTGTTGATATGAAAATGACAGGTAGTCCACAGATTCAATTCCAGAAGGCAAACAACAAACTACACATCTTTGGAGATGTTGGTGCGGGAAGAGACCTCAAAGCAGGAAGGAAGATATTAATTGAAATGTACATGGCAACCGATATCAATGGTAACGGTAAAGCATATGATAACATGTTCTTAAAAGAATATGCAACTGCATTAATCAAGGAACAATGGGGTGCAAACCTTATCAAGTTTGAAGGAATGGTACTGCCAGGCGGTGTTCAACTTAATGGTAGACAAATTTACGAAGACGCAAAACAAGAAATCGAAACAATACGTCAGAGAATATATAATGAATATGACACACCACCAGATTTCTTCATGGGATAATTAAATGGCAACCAACCCTTATTTTAAACAAGGTGTTAAGTCTGAACAATCAGTGTATGAGGACATCGTAATTGAAGCCCTCAAATTCTATGGACAGGACGTATATTACCTTCCACGAGAAATCGTTAACAAAGATAAAATCTTTCTTGATGACGTACCGTCACGTTTTGGTAATGCATACAAGATTGAAATGTATATCGAAAACACCGAAGCGTTTGAAGGTGAGGGTGACCTATTTACTAAATTTGGTATCGAACTAAGAGACCAAGCAAACTTTGTTGTTTCAAGAAAAAGATGGAAGACCCTAGTTGGTTCTCGTTTAGAATCATTAAACTTCCGTCCACGTGAAGGTGATTTAATCTACCTAACACTATCTCAGTCTATATTTGAGATACGTAGAGTAGAAACAGAAACTCCATTCTATCAGTTACAGAACCTTCCTACATTCCGTCTTCAGTGTGAATTGTTTGAATACAATGATGAAGACTTTGATACTGGGTTTGAAACAATTGATGGTATAGAAGGAGAAGCGGCATATCAAGTTTCATTAACGATGGATTCTGCGGCAGGATTCGATATCGGAGAAACAGTTACTCAGTCATTCGATACATATAACATGACAGGTGAGGTTACTAGATGGAGTGATTCAGATGGTATCCTACGACTTGCACATGTTGGTGCGAGTGATGGTAAGTTCCATAACTTTGGAACAGGAACACAAGTAACTGGTGGTACTTCTCTCGCCAAAGCATCACCGACATTTGTTCAGGAACTACAAAATATTCAAGCCGATGCACAAAATCAAATCTTTGATGACTTCGAAGCAGACTTCCTTGACTTCTCAGAGAGTAATCCATTCGGAGATATGTCATAATGTTTGGTCAATGGTTTTATCATAAAAGAGTGAGAACTGCGGTATCCGTATTCGGTTCTATGTTTAACAACTTATACGTATTAAGACACGACAGTACTGGGAAAACTATCTCCCAAGTAAAAGTACCGTTGTCCTACGCACCCAAGAGAAACTTTATTGCACGTCTTGATGAGATGAAAGCGGGTGAAGATGGAGAACGTAGAGTTGCAATCAAATTACCTCGTATGTCTTTCGAGATTACGAACATGCAATATGATGCAACACGTCAATTACCCAAGACAAATAACATATCTGCGGGAGTAACCGATAGTGTGACTGCAAGACGTAAACTATATACGTCTACTCCGTACACAATCTCATTTCAGTTGAACATCTATGCAAAGTCCCAAGATGATGCATTGCAACTTGTTGAACAGATTCTACCTTACTTTGCACCACAATATACCTTGACAATCAAACCATTTTCTGATATACCTACACTAACTGAAGACGTACCCGTCACTTTATCTGGTGTTACATTCCAAGATGATTTTGAAGGTGCAGTTGAACAACGTAGGACAATTATATATACATTAGAGTTTGAGATGAAAATATCCTTATATGGCCCTGATTCATCGAAAACTATTATTCGTGATGTACGTAACAATCTATTTAACATGAATGCAGGGTTTGCCGATAGTGACATGTATATAAAAACATTAAAGACTGTACCAAACCCTTTATCAGTAGGTGCGGATAGTGATTACGGGTTTACGGAAACACAATTCGGTCACCCACTTATATTACAGGATAGTTCATAATGGCTGATGATAAACGAATAAAAGATGATTACGAATACTCTCGTGATACCTACTATGAAATACTAGAGAACGGTAAAGAGAGTATGCAATTAATGATTGAAGTTGCAAGGGAGAGTGAACACCCCCGTGCGTTTGAAGTGTTGTCTGGTATGATGAAAAACATGGCAGATGTGAATGATAAGTTGATGGATTTGAATAAAAAGAACAAAGACATAAAACAGAAAGACGAACCCAAACAACTGGGTAACACCACAAACAATCTATTTGTAGGAACGACTACAGACTTGCAGCGATTAATACATAATGAAAAACAAGTGGTAATAGATGCAGAACCAGAATCAGAATGAAACCTATCTTGGCAATATAAATGTCAAGCGAGATGGAGTTCAACACAATTTTACCGAAGAAGAAATTAAGGAATACATTAAGTGTTCCCAAGACCCTGTATACTTCTGTAAACAATATCTAAAAGTAATCTCTCTGGATGATGGATTAGTTCCTTTTGACCTATACCCATATCAAGAGAAAATGTTTGAACACTTCAATAACAACAGATTCTCTATTGTACTTGCATGTAGACAGAGTGGTAAATCAATCAGTTCGGTTGGTTACATCATTTGGTTTGCTGTCTTCCATAGTGAAAAGACCATTGCAGTACTTGCCAACAAAGGTGCAACTGCGAGAGAGATGTTGGGTCGTGTCACACTCATGTTGGAGAACTTACCGTTCTTTCTACAGCCAGGCACTAAGGCACTTAACAAGGGTTCAATAGAATTTAGTAATAATTCCCGTATCATTGCTGCTGCAACATCTGGTAGTTCGATTCGTGGTATGTCCGTTAACCTACTATTCCTAGATGAGTTTGCGTTTGTTGAAAATGCAAATGAGTTCTACACTTCTACCTATCCAGTAATCTCTGCGGGTAAAGACACTAAAGTTATTATAACAAGTACCGCAAATGGTATTGGTAATACGTTCCATAAGATATGGGAAGGTGCAGTTCAGAAAGTAAACGAGTTTATACCATTTACAGTTAACTGGTGGGATGTGCCAGGCAGAGATGCTGAATGGAAGAGACAGACGATATCAAATACATCTCAGTTACAATTTGACCAAGAGTTTGGTAACACCTTTTATGGAACAGGTGATACACTAATTAATGCCGAAACATTATTAGGGTTTAGGGCATCAAACCCTCAAGAAGTCCTTGAAGGGGCTGATTTGTTAATATATGAACGTCCAATCAAAGACCATGAATATATCATGACTGTGGACGTATCAAAGGGAAGAGGTCAGGATTATTCTACGTTTAACGTTATCGACATTAGCACGAGACCATTCAAACAGGTTGCCGTCTATCGCAATAATACTATATCTCCAATACTCTTTCCTAATATTATATATAAGTACGCAACTCTCTACAATGAGTCATATGTGGTAATTGAGTCAAATGACCAAGGAACTTTGGTCTGTCAAGGACTATATCAAGACCTAGAGTATGAAAATATCCATATGGAATCTGCGGTTAAAGCAGACCGTATTGGTATTGAAATGAATAGAAAGGTTAAAAGATTAGGTTGTTCTTCTGCAAAAGACCTATTAGAAAGTAACAAATTATCAATTGTAGATGAGAATACCATCATGGAAATCTCTACTTTTGTGTCAAGAGGACAGTCTTACGAGGCATCCGATGGTAATCATGACGATTTAATGATGAATATTGTTATGTTTGGATACTTCTGTTCCTCTCAATACTTCATGGATATGACTGACATCAACCTAAAACAGATGATGTTTGCACAGAAAATGAAGGAAATTGAGGATGATGTACCTCCTGTAGGGTTCATTGATGATGGTTTATCAGAAGTGAGACAAGAAGAAGAACAGAAAGAACACGGTTGGCATACCTTCGAAGGCACTGGACTAGGTGTTGAAGAATGGTAAATGTATAAATAAAGGTAAGTGAATATAACCGTATTATGATAACTTATAATTAGAAAAACTAAAGGAAAGAATTATGGCTCTTTTTACACCCTCTGCTTCTCCTGCTGTAACAGTTAAAGAAATTGATTTAACGGGCGTTGTCCCGAACGTTCAAACTTCAACTGGTGCATTCGTGGGGAATTTCGGTTGGGGGCCAGTAGGCGTAGCAACACTAGTTTCAGATGAATCTGGACTTGTTAGCACGTTTTCTGCACCCACTGACGATAATACGGTAGACTTCCACTCTGCTGCTTATTTTTTAAGGTATTCCAATTCAATGTACGTAGTACGTGAACAGGATAGTGACGGCAAAAACTCCGTTGCGAACAATACCTCATTAGGTTCATTAACTGCACAAACAGTTAATAACTTAGACGCATTCGAAGACCTATCAATTGATAGTTCTGACGGTGCTTTCATTGCCAAATATCCTGGCACCATTGGTAACTCTCTGAAAATCTCCATCGTGGGAACAGACAGTGCATCTGGTTCAGAAACAAACTTCAATAGTTGGGCATACAAAGACAATTTTGACGGAGCGACTGGCACGTCTGCATTCGTAACCGCACTTGGTGGGTATAATGACGAAATCCACGTTGCAGTTATTGATGAAGATGGAGAAATTACAGGTAATGCAGGAACAGTTCTTGAAACATTCCCGTACCTATCTGTTGCAAAGAACGCTAAATCTCCAGATGGAAGTTCAAACTACTTCAAAGAAGTATTAAAGCTTAAGTCCAAATGGGTATACGCAGGAGACTTCCACTTATCTGGTGATTCAGATGGTGTGAATGATTTCGGTGGTTCTCTTTGGGGTACAACAGCAACTACTACGGGTCAAGATTTCGCAACTGGCCAGAACTACTCAAACACTACAAGTGCTTGGTCATTCAAAAGTGGTAATACTTCTTCTTCATTAGGAACAGACGATTTCCTACGTGGATACGACAAGTTCGAAGATAAAGATAACATCGAAGTAGACTTCCTTATTGCTCCAGAATCGTTGTCAAATACTGCTGCTACTACAATCGTAAATGATTTGGTCGCAATAGCAGGAACAACTAGGAAAGATTGTGTTGCAGTTGCATCACCTTCTCGTAATGCTGTAGTTACTGTAGGCACCAACGTTGGTGTTCTTGCAAACAACAACACATACACGAAGTCTTCCTACTTGGTACAAGACAACAACTATCTGAAAGTATTTGACAAGTATAATGACAAATACATTAAGATTCCTGCCGCATCATCCACTGCGGGTCTCATGGCTGCAACTGACTTAGTCGCTGCACCTTGGTTCTCCCCTGCGGGTTCTAGACGTGGTAGATATCAAGGAATCACAGATATCATATTATCTCCAACTAAAGCGGAAAGAGATGCATTATATAAAGCTGGTATCAACCCAATCGCTAACATTCCTGGCGAAGGCATTATGCTCTTCGGTGACAAAACTAACGAATCAAGACCTTCTGCATTTGACAGAATCAATGTTCGTAGATTGTTCCTTGGAATAGAAAGAGCGATTGCAATAGCAGGACGTAACGTAATGTTTGAATTCAATGACGAGTTTACTCGTGCAGAGTTCGTTAACATTGTTGAACCGTTCTTACGTGAGATTCAAGGTCGAAGAGGTATCACGGACTTCCGTGTTGTCTGTGACGCTACGAATAACACTGCTGCTGTGGTTGACCGTAATGAATTTGTCGCTTCAATCTTTATCAAACCCGCCCGTTCTATTAACTTCGTAACATTGAATTTTGTTGCAGTTAGAACTGGTGTTGAGTTTGACGAAGTTGTTGGCACAGTATAAGGGGTATAAAAAATGGCAATATTAGGCGTAGATGATTTTAAATCGAAACTCAGAGGGGGCGGTGCTCGTCCTAATCTGTTTAAAGCGACTGTCAACTTTCCAGGCTATGCGGGTGGAGATGTAGAACTTACATCCTTCCTTTGTAAGACTGCTCAGTTGCCTTCGTCCATAATGAACGTAATGGAAGTTCCTTTTCGTGGTAGACAGTTAAAGATTGCGGGTGACCGTACTTTTGAACCATGGACAGTAACTATTCTTAATGATACTGATTTCTCAATCCGTAACTCTATGGAGAGATGGATGAATGGTATCAATGCCCACCAAGCTAATACTGGTCTAAGTAATCCTATTGATTACCAAGCAGACCTAGTTATCGAGCAGTTGGACAGGAATGGTGATACTCTCAAGACGTATAACTTCCGTGGTTGTTTCCCAACAAACGTTAGTGCGATTGACGTAAGTTACGAAACTGTAGATACTATCGAAGAATTTACAGTTGAGTTCCAAGTTCAATACTGGGAATCCGACACCACTAGTTAATCTAGTTATATATAAGGGGGTAGGGAATAATCCTTACCCCTTTATTATGAGGAATATAAATGGCAGAACAAGACAATAGTATTCTTAAACTTTTCGGTTTCGAAATCAAGAGACAAGAAAAAGCAGAAAAGGATAAAGAAAAATTAAAGTCAATTGTCGCTCCCACCGATGATGATGGTGCGGGGTACGTTACTGCGTCTGGGTCTCACTATGGTCAATACATTGACATGGAAGGGAGTCAAGCGAAGGACAACCAACAATTAATTATGAAATATCGTGGTGTTGCAACACACCCCGAAGTAGATGCCGCAGTCGAAGATATCGTTAATGAATCAATCGTTGGTTCAGAGATGAATATTTCTTGCGAACTTAATCTGGATAATGTAGAAGTACCAGACAACATCAAAAAAATGATGACCGAAGAATTCAACAAAGTATATAGTATGTTGAAATTCACTGATTTAGGTCACGACATATTCCGTTCATTCTATATTGATGGTAGAATATATCACCATCTTGTAGTAGATGAATCCCGAATTAAAGAAGGTATTCAAGAGATTAGAACTATTGATGCCGCAAAGATACGTAAAGTAAAAGAAGTAAAACATGAGAAAGACCCTATCACGGGTGCGAAGGTAGTAAAAGAAGTAAAAGAATTCTATATCTTCCAAGAGAAAGCAGGAACTAATCAAGGTGTAAGACTTTCTCCAGACAGTGTTTCATACGTATCAAGTGGTCTATTAGACCCAAGTAAAAAACAGGTTGTGTCCTATTTACATAAGGCATTAAAACCTATTAACCAATTAAGAATGATGGAAGATTCTCTTGTAATCTACCGTCTTGCACGTGCTCCCGAACGTAGAATATTCTATATCGATGTGGGTAACATGCCACGTAATAAATCTGAAGCGTACATGCAAGGTATCATGTCTCGTTACAGAAACAAGATTGTATATGACTCAAGTACTGGTCAACTTAAAGATGACCGTAAACACATGTCTATGTTGGAAGACTTTTGGTTACCCCGTAGAGAAGGTGGTCGTGGTACTGAGATTAGTACACTGCCTGGCGGTGAGAACCTTGGTCAGATAGATGATATCTTGTACTTCCAGAAAAGATTATATCGTTCATTGAACGTACCAGTCAACCGTCTGGAACAAGAAGCACAGTTTACACTAGGTAGGTCAACCGAAATTTCTAGGGATGAAGTTAAGTTCCAGAAGTTTATTGACCGTCTACGTAAACGTTTCTCAATGTTGTTTATTGGTATTCTAAAGAAACAACTTATACTTAAAGGTGTTATTACTGAGAATGATTGGGAAGAGTGGAAGAGTCAGATTACTGTTGACTTCCAAAGAGACAACCACTTTACTGAGTTGAAGAATGCGGAACTGTTACAGAACAGACTACAGACCCTTGACCAAGTATCTCAGTATGTGGGTGAGTATTTCTCACGTGAGTGGGCAATGAAGAACGTAATGATGATGTCTGACGAAGACATTGAAGAAATGAAAAAACAAGTCGAAGGTGAGAACGCAACCGTAGACGAAGATGAGGAAATAGAATGAGTGAAGTAGAAAATCAAGAAGTTGAAGCACCAAGTGCTGTAAATGAACTAATTAATCAAATTACTAGTGGTGACTTGAATAATGCAGAAGGTTCTTTTAAGAGTATTGTGCAAGATAAAATGGCAGATGCACTAGAAGCACAACGCATTGCAACTGCACAAGCAATCTTTAACGATGCAGATGATGATGTTGAAATAGATGAAACAGACATTGAAACAGAAGAAGAAGTTGAAGAAACTGACGAAACAGAAGAAGAATCTGAAGAAATCATAGCAGAATTGGACGATGATGAAGTAGAAACTGCATAATAATGCATTCTCAAAATCATCGTTTGTATAAATAATACTATGAAATCTTATAAAGAAATTCTTTCAGAATTAAACGAAGCAAAGAAACCCAAGGGTGAAACTGTCTTCAACAAAAAGATTAATAGAGTCCCAGTCCTTATTGTTAAGGAAAAGGGGACTAACCCGTTTGTGGTATATATTGATGGGGACAAATTAGACTCCTTCAAATCACAAAAGGACGCAGAAAAGTCTGCAATAAAAGTAATAAAGGAATTAACATGAAGTTAATTACAGAATTCACTGATAATGATTCTCTATCTTGTTTGGTAGAGAAGAAAGAAAATGGTGAAAAGAGTTATGTTATTGAAGGCATTTTCGCACAAACAGATAAAAAGAACAGAAATGGTCGTGTCTACCCTAAACCTATTATGGAAAGAGCGGTAGCAAAATATGACCAAGAACAAATTTCTAAGAAACGTTCGGTTGGGGAATTAAATCACCCCGAAGGGCCGACAGTTAACTTAGACAAAGTTTCACATCTCATCACCTCTCTCAAGTTTGAGGGAAATGATGTGGTTGGAAAGGCACAAATATTGGATACTCCGATGGGTAAGATTGTAAAAGGTCTACTTGATGGTGGTGTACAACTAGGTGTGTCAACTCGTGGTATGGGTAGCCTTGAGACAAGAAACGGTGCCATGGTCGTTAAAGACGACTTTATTCTTAGTACGGTTGACATCGTACAAGACCCTAGCGCTCCTGAAGCTTTCGTTAATGGTATAATGGAAGGAGTAGACTGGGTTTGGAATAACGGTGTTTTGTGTCCTCAAGTCATTGAAAAAATGGAGACTGAAATTAAAAGTGCTTCGAAAACTGTCTTATATGAGACAAGTGTTCGAGAGTATAAAAATTTCCTCTCGTTAATTAAATCTAAAATATAGGAGTCAATTATGACTGAAGAAACCAAAGTCGGAGTTGAACTTCACGATGAAGATATTAACGACATTGTGGAAGATACTCTCGAAGAAGGAAGCGCCCCTGCTCCTAAAGGGAAACCTGATGCAAATGCAACTGACGAAGAAGAGTCAATCGCATCTGTAGACAAAGCAGCAGACGCAACCAAAGCAAAACAAGCTCCTGCACCAAAGACCAAAGCGGGCATGATTAATGCAATGTCTATGAAATTGCAAAGTATGAAGAAGGCAGATATTCAAGCCGCATACTTTAAAGATTCAGTAGATATGGATAATGTGGATGCAATCGTGGAAACACAGATTGATACATCTGCTGAATTAGACGCACTAGTCGAGTCTGAAGCAACACTCAGTGATGAGTTTAAAGCTAAAACCGCAGTAATCTTTGAAGCAGCCGTGAAATCAAAACTATCAGAAGAAGTTGATAGAATTGAAGCACAGTACAAGGAAGAGTTGGCAGAAGAAATTTCTTCTACTAAATCAGAACTTGTAGAGAAAGTAGACAGCTACCTAAATTATGTAGTTGAATCTTGGATGGAAGAAAATCAAGTTGCAATCCAGAGCGGACTCCGCACTGAAATTGCCGAGACTTTCATGGACAAAATGAAAGACCTCTTTACAGAGTCTTACATTGAAGTTCCCGCCTCTAAGGTTGACCTAGTTGATGAACTTGCTGAATCAGTAGAAGAACTTGAGACACGTCTCAACGAAACTACTCAGAAAGTTATAGACACAAGCGAGGAACTGGAAGTATACAAGCGTGAAACGATTATTCGTGAAGCGTCACGTGACCTTGCAGAAACTCAAGTAGAAAAATTGAAATCACTCGTTGAAGGTTTAGATTTTGAAGACGAAGTACAATTCGCCTCTAAAGTAAAAACTGTCAAAGAGTCATATTTCACAAAAGAAATCACTGGTAGTGACGAAGTAGAAACTGTTCAAGAAGATGCAGACGTAACAACTGACGTATCATCTGTAATGGAATCTTACATCAACACTATCCGTAAAAACGCATCTAAATCATAAAGGAAATATAAAATGCAATCTTACGATACTTTAATCGAAAAGTGGGCTCCCGTTCTAAACGAAGAGTCTGCTGGAGTTATCTCCGACCCCCACAGACGTGCCGTTACTGCTGCTATTCTGGAAAACCAAGAGAAGGCAATCGCTGAAGAGCGTTCTGCATCTCGTGGATTCATGACAGAAAACGCTGCATCTGGCGCTAACAACACTGGTTCAGTTAACAACTTTGACCCAGTATTAATCTCACTAGTACGTAGAGCAATGCCTAACCTCATCGCTTATGACGTATGTGGTGTACAACCTATGAACGGCCCTACTGGTCTTATCTTCGCAATGAAGAGCAGATACCAAGGTGGAGCAACATCAAACCGTGAAGCATTATTCAACGAAGCTGAAACTCAGTTTTCTGGTGATTCTTCTGGTACTCACGATTCAGATAACTCTTCTGGTTGGAACGGTGTTGACTCTGAAGGCGCTCGTTTAACTAGTCTTGCTGCTGCAGGAATGCCAACTGAAGACGCAGAAGCACTTGGACGTACTGGCGGTTCATCTTTCAACGAAATGGGTTTCACCATTGAAAGACAAACTGTTACTGCTAAGTCACGTGCTCTTAAAGCTGAATACACACTAGAACTTGCACAAGACCTTAAAGCGATTCATGGTCTTGACGCTGAAACAGAACTTGCTAACATTCTTTCTACTGAAATCCTTGCGGAAATCAACAGAGAAGTTATCCGTACTGTAAACAGTCAAGCAAAAACTGGTGCTCAACAAGCTAACGTAACTGCTAAAGGTATCTTTAACATGTCATCTGATGCAGATGGTCGTTGGAGTGCTGAGAAGTTCAAAGGTCTTGGTGTACAAATTGACCGTGAAGCAAACGTAATTGCAAAAGAAACAAGACGTGGAAAAGGTAACGTAGTTATCTGTTCTTCAGATGTTGCTACTGCACTTGCTGCTGCGGGTACTTTGGACTATAGTCCTGCTATCTCGAACAACCTACAGGTTGACGATACTGGTAACACATTTGCTGGTGTATTAAACGGACGTATCCGTGTATACATCGACCCTTATGCTAACACTGATTATATCACTGTTGGTTATAAAGGACAGAACCCATATGACAGTGGTGTATTCTACTGCCCATACGTTCCGTTGCAAATGGTTAAAGCAGTTGGTGAAGATGACTTCCAACCACGTATCGGGTTTAAAACTCGTTACGGTATGGCTTCAAACCCATTCGTTGGAACTACTGTCACTGACGGTCTTGCTACTGTTAAGACTAACCAGTACTACAGAATTTTCAAGGTTACAAACATCTTGACATAAGTCTGTAATAAGAAGAGTGAGGTTAACTCACCATTCTTTAAGGGTCTCTTCGGAGACCCTTTTTTTTATCCGAAGAACTCCCAGTTATTTTTATAACAAGTATACTTACCTTCCCTCTTCAATGCAATGCGAATATTCATTGCATCACCAGTTACCTCTCTTGGTATAATATACCAATCATCTTGTGGGATATTATGCACAGCAAAGAAGTCTACTGAACCTGTCGGATAGGGATACTTACCCTGTTTGCCTGACTTGACCGCATTAGTGCCCTTACATATATTGACATTACCGTCACCTTTGATAGATGACTTAACTTGGATTTTGAGTAGTCTACCATTAACATCTACAACTAAGTCATAGTCTGTAGTTCCGTTTGGTTGACTCACCATATATGAATGTTCCACGAAACACTTAGTAGCAAATATCTGTTCAGATACTTCACCTTGCCTAACTGTATTCTTTTTCATCCGAAGAAATCTTCTAGGGTAGGTGGGGTAGGTGTGTCATAGTTTAACAACAAGAGTTCTTTCCTGTTGTGTTCATCTTCTCTATACTTCTTACTACTATGCATTGTATAAGTCAAATCCCATATACGTTGTTCCCAACCAGTATATGCATTACGTAATGTCTCGTTAGAGTTGTACGTAATCATTACCATATTCTTAGAGTTGTCGGTAACTGTATGAAAGTCTTTGTGGTCAAAGGTATCATGCATGTCACCCTTGTTACCATAGATAAATGATTTGATATCATATGGTGGGTCTGCGAATACAAATGCATCTGGGTTATCATCAAACATGACACTATAGTCATCATTGGTGATTCTCCAGTTCTTCATCAAATGACCAAACTTTGGTAGTTTTGCAATCAGTCTATGATTAAACAAATCCTTAACTGCATCCTTACTGAATGAACCTGTTGATTCCCCTAGTCCAGAGAAAGAACATCTATTCATTATATAGAATCTCCACGCAATCTCGAACTCATTCTCTGGGTTCTTTAGACCTTCTCGCATGACATGATAATAGTCTAGATGTGCTTTAAGAGGGTCAGAGGACTCCGATAGTTCAGTTTTGACACTGTGTAGTTTATCTGCAAGTTTCTGACCCTCCTTCTGTACAGTCAACCAGAAACAGTACAAATTGTAGTACTTGTCGTTGACCCATACAGGCACATTAGGATGTTTCTTGGTGAATGCGAACGCACACGAACCACCCCCAAGGAAGGGTTCACGGTACTCTTTAATAGAGTCCATAGGCATATTCTCGTCACTGAATAAAAAGTCAGTTGCACGAGTCTTTCCGCCTGGATATCTTAGTGGTGATTTTAAATCTCTCATGTTGTATATAGTACACTAGTACGCAACAAAAGTCAAGGTAAAAATAAATTAAAATAAAGCTTGACAAACCATGCTGTTGTTGTTATAATAAGTGTATAAAATAGAGAAAGGAAAGAAAATATGACAAAATTCAATAAAGAAGACTTCACTTGGGACGGTATGTATCTCATGTATAGGGGTAAACATACTAAGAGTGTGAACATGGAGGTCGCAAGACCAAACTGTCACCCATCTTGGGTTGGTCTACCAAAACCAGAGTTTATCGCAAGGTTCAAGTATGGTTACAAACCTTGGAAGGCATGGGTCAACTTCTTAGTCAAGAACGTTACTGTTGAACAGTACCTTGCATTGTCTGAAGAGATTCACCCTGCACCCGCAATGAGAGAGTTAGGTTACGGAGGAAGAACTTAATGAACGAATACTGGAAAGAAATTACGGATTGGGGAGACTTGGGATATAGAGTTCCAAGTCATACCTATATTGTAAACAAGTACACTCAACTGGTGGGATACATCAAAGAGGGTACTACTGAAGAGATTATCTTCAAATCACCCATGAAACAGTTCTCTAAGAGTAGGAGAAAGTTCAAAAAATTATGAGAAAACACTTGACAAAGTGTGTTCTTGTTGTTATAATAAGTATATAATCAAGAAAGGAGAGATTATGATAAACCTAAAAAACTATGAATGTCCCGACTACGAGAGTGGTCTTTATAAGGGAATACCTATGGAATACAGGAATGACCCTGTAATTCAAGAAATAATGAAAACAAGATTGTTCACTGTGAGATACAGAGGAACAAGTAAGGATGGTTACGATAGACCACAAGACTTCTGTCACAAGGACTATGCGGATACATTCTCAATATACCCGTACAGTAACTACGATGAGTATCAAACTAAGGACGATTACCTTGGTCTTGAGAAACCTAAGTACGACCCTGTTGTAAGAAACTATGAAGACCTTAGAGACTGTCTCTTATACACATCTGACGCTGCCGACGACTCCTTACGTGTAG
>OJCJ01000037.1_pt1 | contig 25048 bp, 21 predicted proteins | sample 1591811 | NCBI WGS metagenome assembly OJCJ01 (sample SAMN05416758, study PRJEB24817) | seawater metagenome | isolation source: Sea water | place: Canada:Atlantic | collected 2013-07
CGAGATGTAGAGAGGTCTCGTGGGCTCGGAGATGTGTATAAGAGACAGCAACATGGTATGCGCTAAATGGTCCGATTCAAGGGTTTGGCCAAAGGTCGCACGATTGCCAACAATACCCCCGACACTGATACCGCCAAAGTTCACCCCATGATAGCCCTTGGCGCGACCAATCAATCGGGTCTTCGAGGCCAAGCCTTTTTTACGCCAATAGGCACGTGCCATTTTTAGCGAAGTATCTGCACTCTCAGAGCCAGAGTTGGTAAAAAAGACCCGATTAAGGCCCTCAGGCATAAACTGCGTAATGCGTTCGGCCAGCTCAAAAGATTTTGGATGACCATGCTGAAATGCTGAACAGAAATCCAATGTACTGGATTGTTTGGTAATAGCCGCTGTAATCTCAGGGCGACAATGGCCCAAGCCCGTGGTCCACAGACCCGATAAACCATCAAAAATTTTACGCGAGATTTGCGATCAACATAATATATTGCTGATCTTTGATGAGGTTATTACCGGTTTTGGTCGAGTGGGTGCAGCCACAGGCGCCGAAGAGTACGGCGTGGTGCCTGATATTATTAATATTGCCAAGCAGCTCACCAATGGCACCGTGCCTATGGGGGCGGTGGTCGCCAAACAGGAAATCCATGACACCTTTATGGAGAGTGGCGGACCAGACTATATGATCGAATTTCCTCATGGTTATACCTACTCCGCGCACCCTTTGGCCTGTGCAGCGGCACTAGCGGCGCTGGATGTACTCGAAAATGAGAATATGTTTGAACGGGTAAGAGCCATAGCACCGGTGCTTGAGAATGCAATTCATGGGCTGAAGGGTTGCAAGCATGTAGTGGATATTCGCAACTACGGCTCTGCTGCGGGGATTACGCTTGCCTCAGCGCCTGGCGAGCCTGCCAAGCGGCCCTTTGAAGCGGCGATGAAATGCTGGGAGAAAGGTTTCTATGTGCGCTATGGAGGCGATACCTTGCAGCTGGGACTGCCGTTTATCAGCACCGAGCATGAGATTGATCTGGTGGTCAATGCCATAGGCGAATCGCTAAATGAAATTGATTAACGCGAGCTGATTTTTACTGTGCTAGCTTTAAGACTGAAATATTTGTCGGGCTGAGCAGTATGAGCAATCACGAAAAAATACATTATCTTGAGTTTCCATCTCGCGATATTGCAAAAAAAGCTGTCTTTTAGCGCGGTATTTGATTAGACATTTACCGGCTATAGCGCTGAGTACGTGGCTTTTGTCTGCACAGGCATCTTCCACGGATAATGGCAGTGCACTAGTCGTTTTTTACAGCGAATCTCTCGAGCAAACTCAATCTGCCATCGAATGTGGGTGGCACCGTCATAAAAGCTATATTATCTTTCCCAGACGTACGCTGTTCCCACTTTGCCGATTGCGTTGCCGATAAGTGCTTTTATAAAGATGGTTAGACTTGGCAGTCAGCTAAACTAGATGTCCCAGTGGCAGTTCCGTCTTATAGCAAATCGGCTTAAGGGAAAAGCTACTCTTAATATGGTCCAGCCCTTCGACCTGAGTGAGTCTCTCATCAAGAAATTCTTGGTAACTTAGCAGGTCGGGGGTAACAACCCGAATTAAATAGTCAAAATCTCCGGTCATTAAATAGCACTCCATCACTTCAGGCCAGTTGAGCACTTGATTGGCAAAATGGTCGAGATCCTTTTTTATTTGCTGATGCATGGTTACCTGCACAAACACAGTTACAGGCAGGCCGGCTTTTTTTGGGTCAATCAAGGTGACGCGACGATTGATATAGCCAAGTTGCTCAAGATTTTTAACTCGTCGCGAGCAGGGAGAGGGTGACAGGCATACCTGGTCCGCCAATTCGATATTGGAGATTCCTGCATCTGACTGCAAGATATTTAGTATTTTCCAATCAATATTATCTAGCTTATATTCGATCATATTGTCCTTTGAAAACTTATCTATACTAATAAAAACACTCAGTTTTAGTTGGTAGCCTACACTATTGCGCCCTCACTGAGAAACCCCAATTATAATATCATTTAGTTGTATAAGTTCATTACGGGTCGGAGCACGCAATAAATCGTTACTATATGCAATTTACACGCAATAATTAGTTCAATCAAAGCTTGGTTTCCGCCCAGTTTGGTAGGATTCCCTAGGCATCATCATGGTAATTTTATCGTCATAGAAGAGGGTAAATAAGAATAAATAAATAGATTCTAGGCCCTTAAAAAATGGAATTATAAGAGGTGTTCTATGACAGTGAAAAGCCCACAAACAGTTGCCCCGATATTTATTGACGGGTCGGCGTTAAAGATCCCCACCTTGCGTGTCTTAAAGGCCGATGGCTCATTGATCAAAGGCGCGCAGGCACCAAATATCAAACGAGAACTGGCACAAAAAATCTATAGCGATATGGTTTATACCCGCACCCTAGATGAGCGCATGGTTGGCGCCCAGCGTCAGGGGCGACTCAGCTTTTATCTCACCTGCACCGGCGAAGAGGCCTCAGTGGCAGGTACTGCAGCCGCCTTTAGTCCAGACGATATGATTATGGGACAGTATCGTGAGCAGGCGGCATTGCGCTGTCGCGGCTTTACAACTGAACAGTTTATGAATCAGTTGTTTAGCAATGCCAGTGATTTGGGAAAGGGCCGACAGATGCCTATTCATTACGGTTCCCGCAAACTTAACTTTATGACAATAAGGTCGCCTCTGGCTACCCAGATTCCCCAAGCTGCGGGTTATGCTTATGGGCAAAAGCTAGCTGGCAAGAATGCCTGCACGCTGTGCTATTTTGGTGATGGTGCTGCATCCGAGGGTGATTTTCATGCCGGGCTTAATATGGCCGCGGTTTTGAAGAGTCCGGTGGTATTTGTGGCCCGCAATAATGGTTACGCAATTTCCACTCCGACTGCCGAGCAGTATGCCGGTGATGGCATAGCCCCGCGCGGTGTAGGTTATGGCATTAAAACTATTCGTGTCGACGGCAATGATATTTTGGCAGTTTACGCTGCAGCTGTTGAGGGGCGTTCTATTGCTATCAAGGAGCAGTGCCCAGTGCTTATAGAAACCATGAGCTATCGCCTTGGTGCCCATTCAACATCCGATGATCCCAGTGGTTACCGCAGTGCCGAAGAAGAGGAGGAGTGGCGCCAAAAAGATCCCATTAGCAGGATGAAAAACTGGTTGATTAAACAAGATTGGTGGGACGAGAGCAGGGATGAGGAGCTACAGAAAAATTTCCGCAAAGAGATCTTGCAAGAGTTAAAGCTTGCAGAAAAACGTCCTAAGCCTCCTCTCGCCGACATTATCAACGATGTCTATAAAACGCCTCCAGGGCATCTCCTTGAGCAACTAAAATCTCTGGAAAGTCATGTGGCGAAATATCCAGATAATTATCGAGCACATGGGGAGAGCGCTTAATGGCTGATGTCACGCGTATGAATTTATTACAGGCGGTTAATAATGGCCTGGATACCGCAATGGCTGCAGATGAAAAAGTTATCTGCCTGGGTGAGGATATAGGTAAGTTTGGTGGTGTATTTAGAGCGACCAGTAACCTGCAGGAAAAATACGGTCGCCCACGCTGTTTTAATACACCCCTGACTGAGCAGGGCATCGCTGGTTTTGCTATAGGTTTGGCGGCACAGGGTTCTGTAGCAGTAGCCGAGATTCAGTTTGCCGATTATATCTTTCCCGCGTTTGACCAGATTGTTAATGAAGCAGCCAAATTTCGCTATCGCAGTGGTGATGAATTTAACTGTGGTGGCCTGACTATTCGCGCACCCTATGGTGGTGGCATCGATGGCGGTCTCTATCATTCTCAATCACCTGAGGCATATTTTTGTCACACTCCTGGTCTCAAGGTGGTTATGCCCAGTAATGCGTATGAGGCTAAAGGCTTACTGCTGGCGGCTATTCGCGATCCCGACCCGGTTATTTTCTTTGAACCAAAAGCTATTTATCGCGCGTCTGTGGGTGATGTTCCCAACGAAGACTATCAGCTTGAACTGGGTGTCGCCGAAGTAGTACAGCAGGGCACAGATATCACCTTGCTTGGCTGGGGTGCGCAGATGATACAAATAGGCAAGGCTGCAGAGCTTGCTGCTGCAGAGGGTATTTCTTGTGAGATCATTGATCTGCGTACCTTGCTCCCTTGGGATAGAGACACAGTGGTCGATTCAGTGAACAGGACCGGCCGCCTTTTAGTGAGTCATGAAGCACCGCTAACGGGTGGTTTTGCCGGTGAGATTGCCGCCACTATTCAAGAACATTGTTTCCTAAGTCTGGAGGCACCTATTACAAGAGTGACTGGGCTAGATACACCTTTTCCACTGATACAGGAAAAACAGTATTTACCTGATTATTCAAAAATATATGAAGCGATTAAAGCGAGTCTCACCTACTAGAGCCTGGAGGGCTATACGCCGTGAAAAAAGATTTTATATTACCGGATATTGGTGAAGGTATTGTTGAGTGTGAAGTGATCGAATGGAAGGTCAAAGAGGGCGATTTGATTGAAGAAGATCAGATTGTTGTGGATGTTAGTACCGACAAAGCCATTGTTGAAATTCCCTCTATGTATAACGGAAGAGTGAATAAACTCTATTATGGAGAAGGTGATACCGCCAAGGTCCATGAGCCATTATTTGGACTTGAGATAGATTCAGAGCAAGAGGCAGAGGAGACAGCGGAACCGGAGTCAGTTGCTGAAACCGCTCCCGCACCTGTGACTTCAGTTGCAACGGGCCTATCCTCCACTAGTAAGGTATTGACTACCCCAGCAGTCCGCAAAATGGCCCGTGAGTATGAACTCGATCTTGCTACCATTACTGGTACGGGTAAGCGTGGCCGGGTACTTAAAGAAGATATCTTGGGTTATCTTGCTAAGGATAGTGATGTAGCAATACCCACACCTGAGATCGCCATTGCCGCTGAAGATAGAGTGGAACCGATCAAGGGCGTGCGTAAAATTATGGCCGAGCGCATGAGTGTAGCTGTAGCAACCATCCCCCACTTTACCTATGTGGATGAAATGGATGTCACCGATCTGATGCAGTTTCGCCAATCGCTTAAAGACACCTATGCCAGCGATGATCTTAAAATTACCCTTATGCCGCTATTTATTAAGGCGCTGTCTCTGGCCATTAAACAGTTTCCAATTATTAATAGTCGCACCAATGACGATTTCAGTGAGCTGACTTATATTTCCAGCCATAATATTGGTATGGCGGTAGATGGCAAAACAGGCTTGCTGGTCCCTAATATCAAAAATGTTCAGCAGCTGGGCCTATTGGATATAGCACGGGAAGTTACGCGTCTAACCATAGCCGCGCGCAGTGGCAAGATTAACCCTCAGGAGCTATCCGGCGGCACCATTACTATTTCTAATATAGGTGCGCTTGGCGGCACAGCAGCAACTCCAATTATCAATAAACCTGAGGTAGCCATTGTGGCACTGGGAAAGATTCAAAGCCTGCCGCGAATCGATGGTCAGGGCAATGTAGTAAGCCGTAAAATCATGACGGTAAGCTGGTCTGGTGATCATCGTGTTATTGATGGCGGCACTATCGCAAGATTTAATAATGTATGGATGGGCTATCTGCAAAATCCACCAACCATGCTCGCAGCCATGATTTAGGCGCCAACCATTATGGGTTTGCAGGAATCGAAGAATCTACAGCACTTTTATATCAATGAAGAGCAGTCGTTCTATCTGCTCAGTCATCAGGATGCGCGTAAGCTAAAGGACTGGTTGAGCCTCTGTGAATCTCAACTGAATCACCTTGGCTACACTGATATTGAGGTAGTCGGCAAAGGGGCCTATGGGTTTGTTTTTTCTGGCACCAATGTAGCTGGTCAGCAATATGTGTTTAAGTTTTCCCGTATAACATTACCCCAACATATCCAGGACCGCCTTGAAGAAGAGGGTTTTATGCTCAATCAACTTGAGCATTCCGGTATTCCAAAATTTATTGAATTCCAACAGGTCAGCGGTCAGTCAATTCTGATGATGGAGCGGGCATCAGGGATTAATTTAGAACAACTATCTCGCCATACCGGAAAATTAGAGCCGCGCTTAGTGCTTAGAATTGCTGCGCAGCTGGCCGATATACTAGTCTATCTACGTTGCCAGTCTCAGTTACCCGGTGGCAATTTAATGGTGCATGGAGATATTAAACCGTCGAATATAATGTTTGATCCGGTTACAGAAAGAGTCTCCTTGATTGACTGGGGCGCGGCCGTCTTTGCTCAGCGCAATGCACGAGGTCAGCACATTGATAGCCTGGGACTGGATGCAATTAATTTAGACTTTGGCAACACCAATGCCAAACTCGGTGATATTTATTTTATTGGCGATGAACAGCTGCAAGGTGGGCTATCATCGCCGCGCTTTGATGAACAGGGTTTGGCTGGAACGATCTATGCGTTGGCTTCAGGGCAGGGAAGTCGCTTTGGTGTGAATGTCATTACGCCAGAATCACTAGGCTTGCCTATTGAGTTCGCTAGAACATTGAGCGGAATGTTAGCTGATGATCAGGATATTCGATATCGGGCGGGAGACTATTTTCTCGATAATATGCGTTATATGAAACATATTGTCGCGACATCCAAGCTGAGTCACCCACCGGCCAGTGCGCCACTCATTCCTTTTGTACTTAGCGGCTCTAACGCACCGTTAGAGACAGTGGTGTATAGCTCGAGAAAAAGTTTTCTGCGAGAGGAAATGGGCGCTGATAAATTTGATGCCCAGGTTAGTCGCGAAATAGATGCCGGAGAGTACGGGCATTATAAAAACTATCTCAGCGGTATGGGTAACACAGAGAAGGCCTTTATTATTGCGGTGAGTCATCTAGGTCGTTATCCAGTAGTTGGCGGACTGGCGCTTAACTGGGACGACAATGGGGTCTATATAGACTCCAGCCTTAATCTCTACGATGCTAATTTGGCGCCAGCGCTAGTGAGCGCTATTAATAATATGGTCCATCTTGCGCGCGCCATTAGCAATAAAGGCGTATTTAAGAGCTGTATGTTTGATGCACGTAAAACTCTGCATATTAGCCGCGAACATATTGATCAGGATTTTTTGCCAACGCCCGATATGCAGATATCCTTTGATTGCAGTGATGCCCTAGTAGTCGAAGATGACTCTCGCCTGCACTCCTACTTTGAAGATGGCAGCGACCCTGATGAAATGCTGCAGTTACCACCAATCATTATGCAGCTACTGACTAGCATGAATAAGATTCAGCATACCGGCTGTATTATTTTTGAGGTGGCTGAGCAGGATCTAAAAATCCACAATTACTTAACCCTGCTAGATACCTCTAAGAAGGCTCAGTTTAAAGATTACCTCGCTCAGATATTAAATAATATTCATTCCATAAAGGGCCTAGGGGTTTCTGGGTTTATGAAACTGCCCTATAAAAACACCAAATCGTTTTCCTATCTAGATAAGCAGAAAGATTGTTTTCTCGCCAAATAAACTTTTTGCCGACTCACAATGATAGTACCTCAATGGCCAATCAGTCCTAAAGGATAGATAAAAATATTGCAGTGCTGAGTTTAAAGGCGCCGATTGCTGCATATTAAAAATAAAAAAATGATGGGGCCTATGTTGCAAATACTAATACGATGTTTATTGCTGCTGATATCTATTCAAGCTATTGCAGCTGACTATGATCTAGTAATTGCCAATGGTTATGTAATAGACCCAGAGACTAATCTCTATGCGATTAGATATGTGGGTATTCGTCGTGGTGCTATTAGTCATATTTCCAAGCAACCTCTGGCGGGTAATAAAGCAATCAATGCCAAGGACCTGGTCGTGGCGCCAGGGTTTATTGATGTGCATAGTCATACGCCCATATTGTTGGGTTAGCACGTCAATCTTCTCGATGGTATTACCACACAGCTAGATCTGGAGGCTGGTTCTTTCCCTATCAGTTTTTATGGCGAACATTTTCGCGGCGGCGCACAATTAAATTATGGTTCCTCGGTGGGCCATTTTGCTGTGCGAATGAAGGTGGTTTAGGGCATGTATCCGGGACGCAAATTATTGCGCGCAGCCTACTAACCCAGCTACAACTTAGGACGACTATCTATCTTTTAATACTTCTCTGGCGGCATTGCGCCCGGGTAGGCCTGTGACGCCACCACCTGGGTGAGCACCAGCACCGCACATATAGAGGCCTTTAAGTGGGCCGCGGTAATTACCGTGGTTCATCACAGGGCGGGCGGCCCACATCTGATCCAAGCTCATTACCCCATGCATAATGTCGCCGCCGACTAGGCTGAGTTTTTCTTCAAGATCGAGTGGCGATAAAATCATACTGCCAACAATAGCGTCTTTAAAATTTGGTGCATGAGCAGTCACAGTATCAATAATGGTTTGCGCTGCGGCGTCCTTTACATCGTGCCATGACTGGCCCTCGGCCAATACAGGAGCAAACTGCTGACAGAATAGCGAGGCAACATGCTGGCCCTCAGGGGCTAGGCTATCATCTAGGGTCGAAGGTATTAACATTTCAACAATCGGCGCCTTAGACCAGCCATGTAGCTTGGCATCTATATAGGCTCGGTCCATATAATCCAGCGTCGGTGCAATAACGATACCGCACTGGTGATGTTCGGCAGGTTCTTTGCCTGGCAGAGCGGTAAAGTCTGGCAGCTCAGACAGTGCAACATTCATGCGAAAGGTGCCAGAGCCATTTTTATAGCCATCCATACGACGTTTAAATTCCGGTTCCAAATCTATCTCAGCGATCATCTTGCCGTACAACAGCGCCGGATTTACATTAGAGACTACACGCTTGGTATGAATAGTTTCTCCGCTTTGCAGAACAACGCCCTTAGCAGCACCTTTTTCAACAATAACGTTTGCAACCATAGCGTCGGTGGTAATATCCACGCCCAAATCTTCGCAGGCCTGCCGCATGGCTTGAGTAATAGAACCCATGCCGCCAATGGCATGTCCCCAGGCACCTTTTTCGCCATCTACTTCACCAAATACATGGTGCAGAAGGACATAGGCAGAGCCTGGCGTGTCTGGGCTGGCATAGTTGCCGACAATGGCATCGAAACCAAAGGCCGCTTTAATATGCTCGTTTTCAAACCAAGCATCGAGAAATGAACGAGCACTTTTGGTAAACAGGTCTAGAAGATCCTGATGTAGCTGATTCGAGCCGCGCGCCACAGGCCAAAGTTGAATTGCCGCTTGCAGAGCAGCGCGAATACCGCCTTTGGTATTTGGGGGTGTCTTAGTTGAAATGTTACGCAGCACATCGGCGACAGCTTCAATACGATCGTAATATTCGGGCAGTCGCTGAGCATCGCGCTCGGAGAACTTCCTAAATTCTTGCTGAGTGCGCTCCAGACCCCCACCGAGTTTCAAGTAGGTGGTGTCATCTATAGGCAAAAAATTGGAGATAGGACGCTTTACGATCTTAAGCCCGTATTCTTTGAGACGCATATCCTTAATAACATCTGGGTTGAGCAGGCTAACGGTGTAGCTGGCCACAGAATTTTTAAAACCGGGATGAAATTCTTCGGTAACAGCAGCGCCACCTACTACCGATCTGCGCTCACAGATTTTTATACGCATACCCGCTTTAGCAAGATAGTAGGCGCAGACAAGACCATTGTGTCCGCCACCGATAACAACGGCGTCGAAAGGCTTTTTAGTGCAAGACATAATATGCTCTTTTTTTATTATTATTTAAGGTTCTGTGGCTAGAGTCTTTCGATAATAGTCACGTTAGCCATACCACCACCTTCACACATGGTTTGCAGGCCATAGCGTTTGTTGGTGCGCTGTAATGAGTGCACCAAGGTAGTCATCAGTTTAGTGCCGGAACCACCCAATGGGTGACCCAGTGCAATAGCCCCACCATTAATATTTAACCGCTCTGGATCTGCACCTGTAGCCTGTAACCAAGCCATGGGTACTGAAGCAAAGGCCTCATTGACCTCAAAAAGGTCAATATCATCTATAGCCATACCAGCCTTTTTCAGTGCACGCTCGGTCGCGGGAATAGGCGCTTCCAGCATAATCACCGGGTCGTGGCCCAGCACTGACATATGGTGGATACGCGCTAAAGGCTCAACGCCCAGAACTTTAAGGCCCGCTGCATTAACCACCATAACACCACTGGCGCCATCACAAATTTGGCTGGCGGTACCTGCGGTAATACGGCCGCCTTCCTGTAGTAGATTAAGTCCACTAATGGCTTCAAGCGATGCATTAAAGCGAACACCTTCGTCGACACTGTGCATCTGATCGCCCACAGGCATATCTTTAATGCGCTCTTGTAGCGGGTGGATTTCATTATCAAAGTGGCCGGCATTAATGGCGGCTATGGCTTTTAGCGTTGTCTGATACGCGTAGTTGTCCATGGCATCTCTAGATATATCATATTTCTCAGCCATCATTTCGGCACCGAGAAACTGGGTAAACTCTGTGACGCCAAAGTTTTCTTGAATCTGCGGGCTAACATATTGGCCAAGCCCTGCCTTGAGAGCCACTGGGCCTGGAGAAGTCATGGGAATACGTGACATAGACTCAACGCCAGCGGCGATAACACAGTCCATAGTGCCAGACATGACTGCCTGTGCTGCAAAGTGCAGAGCTTACTGTGACGAGCCACACTGGCGATCAACGCTAGTACCAGGAACTGAGTTGGGCAGCTTAGAGGCCAGCACTGCATTGCGGCCAATATTGACTGCTTGCTCACCAATTTGTTGAACACAGCCCATAATGACATCGTCTATCAAGGCTGGATCCGCATTGGTGCGATCAACCAACTCATCGATGATTTCAGCAGCGAGATCAACTGGATGCCAGCCAGAGAGACGGCCGCCGCGTCGGCCTCCTGCGGTGCGTGTGGCAGCGACTATAAATGCTTCTTGTAGCATCTTCGTTTCCTTTTAAGGGGGTCGAGTAAATTATGCTAGGCATTATGCCCGAGCTATTCTCAAACTATCTTAACCTGCTCGCATTATTGATAAAAAAGCAGCATAACTTCAATACTAACAGTGACTAACGCATAAATAGCGGCAATCATAAAAGTGATGCTGAATACCCTATTTTTTATTTATCAGTAACTGGTTGAAAAATATAGAAACACTGCTATTGTCCCCCTATAGCAGCATTTCTAAATACTAGATAATAATAAGAAAAGCCCTTTTGCGGATACCTCCCATGTTCAATAAATCAATGCCTATATTATTTGCCATTTTAGTGTCTTCCTGTGGTGGTGGCGGAGGTGGTTCTAACCCTCTTACTGTTACGCCTCCCCAGTCGGAAGTATTAACTGAGAACCCAGTAATCAGTCAATTTTCATTTTTAATGGTTAATAATCCAGAGCTACCAGCGGATGTTAATTTGACGATTGATGATCAGCTAATTAGTGGTCGGCTGCCTACTAATAGCCCAGTCGATAGCTTGATCGCCAGCTTTGAGATTGAGGGATCAGCTCTAGAGGTAGGGGCTGTGACTCAAAATAGTGGCAGTACAGCCAACGATTTTTCTGGCTTGGTTAATTATAAAGTGACCACTGGCGATGATCGACAGGCAACCTATAGCGTGGATCTAACTAAATTCACTGGTCTACCTATTATCTACCTGAGTACCACGGGCAGTGCGCCCATAGAGTCTAAAGATGACTATATTCAAGGTGTGGTGACTGTGGATGGAGGGCGAGATTTTGCGGGCTTGAACGACGCCGAGATGAAGATTAGAGGTCGGGGCAATTCCACTTGGGACCATCCAAAGAAACCATTCCAGATGAAACTAGCTGACAAGTCCGAGATGCTGGGCATGCCGAGAGATAAAAAATGGCTATTTCTTGCCGAGTATTCCGATAAAACCCTGTTGCGCAATACTATAGCCTTTGAAATGGGTTATCTGAGTAATCTAGATTGGACGCCCAAGAGTGAGTTTGCTGAGGTCTATCTGAACCAGGAGTATAACGGCACGTACAATATCACTCAAAAAGTTGAGGAAGATGACGATCGAGTTGCCCTAGGTGATGATGGGTTTTTATTAGAAATAGACCAGCTGTACAGGCTGGATCCCGACGACGTATATTTTGAAACTAATGAGTTTCTTATCAATATTAAGGCACCAGATGTTGTTCAGGATGATGCGCAGTACACCTATATTAAAAATCTAATCAGTCAATTTGAAGCAACATTATTTAGCGGTAACTATAGAGACGCCGAAACAGGCTATGCGCAACTTATTGATATGGATAGCTTTGTTGACTGGTACCTGATTAATGAGATCACTAAAAATCAGGATGCAAAGTCTTTCTCCAGTATTTATCTCAATGTTATACCAGGAGAAACTATTAAAATGGGGCCGTTATGGGATTTTGATCTGGCCTTTGGCAATGTTGATTATTCAGACAGCCGCTACGCGAATGGTTTTCATATACGTTGGAACCCCTGGTACAACAGAATGTTCTCGGATCCAGTATTTATAGCAAGGCTTAAAGAGCGCTTTGCTTTTTTCCGCGCTAATCAAGGATTAATTATTAACAAAATTGATAGCTACGCCCAAAAGCTCGCCTATGCCCAGCAGGAAAATAACGATAAATGGCAGACCATGGGTACCTATGTTTGGCCAAATCCGGTAATTTTCGACACCTATGAGGAAGAGGTGGAGCATTTAAAGCATTGGTATTCCGAGCGAATGGATTGGTTAGAGGCTGAGTTTAACGCCCTTTAGTTTGGGTAGATGCGCTAGATAAATAGCTGAGTATTTCAATGGGCTTTCTAAGAACTCTTTGCTGTACGGCACCCAGAAAAACTAGATGCTGTATCTGCGCAAGCATATAACAAAGCTTTTTAAAGGTATAAAAAAACCCCGCGTAAACAGGGTTTTAGGGATTGTAACTAAATTGGGGGGGGAGAGTAATTTTAGCTACAGTGATAAGACGTTCTACCCTAGCCAATCCCCTCTCTAAAATGATCAATTATTCGTTAGGCGGATATTTTTAGATAGATAAACAGACAGAAGGATCTCTGCATAGGTCCCTAGGAAGCATAGTTTTTTGGCTTTAAGCCGCTTTTGGTATCAAAAAACTTTTTCAGTTTATTTATATCTTTATCTATATCGTCAGAGGGTTCCATTAACCCTTCAATTCCAATGGTCTTTTGAGTGCTGTCTACATAGACGATAAGGACAGGTACCTGAGCCGCTGTTGCAACATGGTGAAACCCCTGCTTCCAGTTAGGGTTTGCGCTGCGGGTTCCCTCTGGGGTGATAATTAAGACAAAGTCGTCTCGCTCTTTATAGATACCTGCAATGTAGTCTACTAATGAGCTTGCCTGAGTGCGGTTGACGGGAATAGCACCGCAATAGCGTAAAAACCAGCCCAAAGGACCTACAAATAAAGTGCTTTTTATCAGTACGCTGGGTTTTAGGCGCAATACTGATACGGCCAAAACAAATAATATAAAATCCCAGTTTGAAGTGTGGGGCGCTACTATGAGTACATACTTGCGCTGGTCTTCCGGAAGCTGCCCAACAACCCTCCATCGAATGATTTTCAAGATGATCTTGGATATCACACGCAGAATGGAGCTTATTATGGGTGTGTTAAAAAGCGTGTACTGCATGATTATCTCCGCGAAAGACTAATATAGTAACGTAAATCCTGCGTGCCTCTCTACTTTTAATCTCTGATAGCAATGTGCCCACTGGGGGTTGTAGTGGCATACTCGCTCTAGATCTAAGGCCTCACTAAGAGGCGAATAAAAAGAGGCGAATAAAGGTTGGTTTAAATAATCGACATGGGAGTAAACTAACTGTTATTTGTTCTTTTGAGTGACTTGTTAGCTGTTGACTAGTAGTGGTAGCGACAAGATATAACAGTGATATGACAATCATTAACTGCATAGACAAGACGATTGGATTCATCCACGCGCCTTGACCAAAAACCAGATAAATGTTCTTTTAAAGGCTCGGGTTTTCCGATCCCCTCGAATGGAGAGCGCCTAGTATCGGTAATTAATTTATTAATTCTTTTAAGTGTCTTTTTATCCTGCCCTTGCTAATAGATATAATCAGCCTATGCATCATCGGTCCACGCTAACAACCTAGCCACCTAAAATCTCTCGCTCAACCACGTGAGCTGATTTAAATTATTCGATTGAGCGAGTTAAATGAGCTGCGTTAGCAGGTGACTTTAATAAATGCACTGTTTCCATCAAACTATTGTAATGATCCATAGGTATAACGACAGCATCTTCAGAATCTCTGCGAGTACTTACAGTATAGTCTGCGTCGTTTAAGACATGATCAAGTACAGATTTGAGCCTATTTCTCGCTTCAGTATAAGAAACAATTTTCATAGTACCCTCATTTGTAGTTGTAAGGTTAATGAGACAGGTCTAGCTAAGAGTAGTGAGTTGTGCAAGATCAGGTACAAGTTTACTTGAGGCAGCTAATATTTGTATATTGCGCTTACGCATTTAGCCGCTTCCACTGTTTTAGGAAAGTGGCGGTAAGTGTCTGATTTGGATGATTCTTGTGCATATTTTATGGATTCCTTTCCAAAACTAGGAGATGGCCCCCGCCTGTGATAATGTGAGGCGAGATTAAAGGGTATGGAATCATTATGAATCTGGTAAACGCATCATGCGCCTCCTGAATCTCAGTCTCGGCATCTACACTTGGTAGCGTCGATTTATCAAAAAAAATTATAAATTCTAGTGGATTTTTGTATATGAAAAAATTAGTTAGTGCAGCCATTGTATTTATGGGGCTTTTCCTGGCGCAATATTCTTTAGCTGGGAATGGTGCATTTATCGTTAGTATTGATTCTAAAGCAGTCAACGAAGTTTATGGCGGCCTCAAGTGGACCTTGGGTTCGGGTAGTAAAGTACCTGAGGTCGTTGTAGGTCACAGAAAAACGAATGTAGATTTGGTGGTTAGCCTGAGCCCACTGAATAATAATATGGACATATATAGTGATGAGCTGAGTTTAGATGGAGTAAACGGGCACGACATTTCCTTTTCAATTAATTTGGAGGAATTAAAGCTGAGTGCAATAAGAGCCAAATATTTTGATGGGAATGCATCAACCCAAAATGAGCTGTCAGTGGGCTGGGACTCAAGGAAGGGTGTTTTTATTGGTGCTGGTTTCGGCGCAGCGCATAGCACCATAGGTGTAGATTATTCTCTTAGGTCATCTGATACCCAAAGTGCCTTTTCACCCTATATCACCCTTAACTCTCTTGAGAAAACGTCACTTAAATTCGGTGAAAATTGGACGGGAACTTGTAATAACAACAGTGAGGTAGTTTCCGATTATCCTCTAGGAAAAAGTGAATATGACAGCGGCTATGATTGTTGGGCGAATGAGCCAATCCTATTTTAATGAATCCTATTAGTTTCTAGTTGGATTTATTAGAAAACTTTTTATCGATAATGCTGCGGGGCCTTGTTTTTTGCTAATACCAAAGACCAAGGCCTTTTTTATTGTGCTTGGTTTTATATAGCTAGCAAATAGACGGTCCCAAAAAGAAAAGACTTGCCCAAAATTACTATTACTTTCTTTAAAGGCTAAGGCATGGTGAACACGGTGAATACTGGGCGTGACAATCACATAGCCCAAATATCTTTCAAGCTGCCGGTTTATTTTTAAGGTTGTGTGTGAAAAAGCGGCATGCACAGAAAATATGGTTGAATATAGGACTAAAACAATCATGGGTATATCAAATAGAATAAATAAAATGATGCTGATTGCAAATGTGGTTAAGTATTCTAGTGGATGATGAAGAAAGGTCGTCAATGCGTCGACATCTTTATCGGAATGATGCAGTCGGTGTAAGCGCCACAAATAAGGGATTTTATGGTGCAAGCGGTGCACCCAATATTGGCATAAGTCGATTAATAAGAAACTTAGAATCATATTGAGATAAAGTGGTATGCCGATGCTTGAAACACTCATTATTTCAAATGGTGCGAAGATAGTGACTAACGGAATAAGTAAGTGGCTGCTGGCGTAGGTTGTCACCGCTAGCCCCAATAGCGCAATGACGAGGAATACTCTCGCGCGTTTAAAGGGAGGTTTTTTGGGCTTATTGCGCGATTGCTCTAATAATAAAAAAACAATAACGGACAGAGGGCCTAAGGCGAGTAAAAAATTAGTAGTTGTCATAGGCAGAGTTTAAAAGAATATACTTTTAAGTTCTAGCCGCTATCGCTTAATGAACGATAACTAGGCCGTTGTGATTCGTGGCGAGTCAGCTGTTATTCGTAGGGGAGAGGGTAGGCGGAACAAATGCCCTATTCGTGACCACTCTACTGAAGTTACTTTGCATTGATGCAATGGCCAACCCTCGCAAGACAAACCAGTTTCTTAGTTGTGCTACATCAGCTGAGGTGTATTGGTCTAAAGAGCGAGAACCTAAGCAATCCTCAAGGTAATTGATTGACCGTCTGGTGTGACTAAAAAATAGCTCAGACTTGCCACGTCCTTTAATATTAGGACAAGTCTCTAATGCTTCGCCAATGGCTGGAAGGTTTGGTTTAAGGTTGACGGTAGCGCCACTGAGCAGCAGATGAGATGTAGGAACATCTACCTGCTTAAGTCTTAATCCTAACCAGTAATCATCCAGCTTTACTAAAAGCTTCTTGGATGCGACTGTAGCTCTGTGCGCTGACTTGGTCTTGAGGTTCTGAATGATGCGAGGTTTACTGGAGTGATGCTTGAAATCACTAGGGATTACTCTGGAGAAATAATACACAGGTAAATCAATGGATTACTAGGGTTAATGGTGCCCATGAGAGGCGCTGACCCTTCGGTTAAGTCATAAATTTATGCGGTTTCCAGAGGCATTACTACTTAAAAATGATACATAAGACACACAGAGTCTATCATAGATTATACATGGGGCTTCTTGATAAGGGGGCGGGGGAGTCCGCTGAGAGCTTGGGGTTGTCACTGTATCTGGAGAGGTACATTAGAGGGTGGTTTCAAGGAAGTGCTCATAAGTCACCGTCTATGCCTTAAAACTTCAAAAGTGAGAGCCTGATTAGGTGCTAGTTACCCATTCGCCAGCTTACACAGCCAAACCTACTCCGCAGCAGGCTGCGGAACCCACGCCATTGAGTTTAAAATTGTGCCCTTATAGCCCAGAAATCTGTAAGATAACGGACGTAAGCAAAGACAGTTAGATTGTTGGGAGCGAACCTTTGCTACTACTGCCAAAAACTATAATACCCTTGTATATAAGAGTTTATATTTTTAAGGCTCAAGCATTTTATAAATACACAGCCTGCCTCATTGATTGTTAATGACTTTGGATCCTGAGCCCTTATTAATTATTTTTGGAGATTAACTATGATTAGAACGCACCTCACGAATATCCTATTTTGGGTCTCGTTAACGGCTACTTTACCCGCTACTGCCTTTTTTAAGGTGGCTGATACAGATTTTGAAGAAGATTTTGCGGGAGCGACGACCTACCCAACAAAGTCGTTACTAATGAAGTTTAACTACAAAACCCAGGATTTGAATATTGGCCCCTATACAGGGACATGGAAAAACAGAAAGTCTTCCAGCTCGTTTATGGGTTTTGGTAAATCTAAGACCTCGACGGATATAACATTGGTACATGATACCTATGGTACTTGGACCATATTTTGCTCTGGAATAAAGAAAGAGATAACTAACCAATACGGGATGACATTTGAGCGTCAGGGCGCGATCGACTATCAATGTGTCATGCAAAGTGGTGAGCAAACCGCGGTCTTAGTGGTTTTACCTTTTAAAAAGCCAAAGTTCTCGATGGGCCCGCCTATCGAAAACCGCAAGGTAATAATTACTTTACCGGATGGACGAGAGTTGCAGGGCAGTTCACTGCACCGTGTGGTTGGAAATAAACGAGAGAATCCAAAGCCTTTAGGATACAAAATTTCTGACGGAGCGGAGGCACTAGGGGCAATAGGTTGGTTTGAAAAGAAAAAGGTTATTTTGGTCGACCCTGATGTCGCAAATACGCCGGATGAACATCTTTTATTTATGAGTGGATTGAGTTTGGCTTTTTTCAGTAAAAATGATACAGATTCCAAGTAGTAGTTTTTTACGCTGAGAGAGTTGCGTATCTGTATCAGCAGCCTAAAATGCTTAGGGTGCTGATACCGCGCTCTGGCGGTGGTAGTCTATTGTTAGTTATTTTTACCTTGCGCGGAGCAATACAGGCAGGTTACAGCGGCGCAGATTAAGGAGCGCAATTTTTCTCTGCGCTGACCCGGCTTACAGATTCGTATTTACCTTTGATTAGTGCTAGCTGGGAAGCAGTTTCTGTATTGCCCTCAGTTAATAAGAATGATGAACCTAACAACATCCCACCTGCTAAACTCATTCCTTGATCGTTTCTCCTTTCAGAACTCTGCTGCCCTGTAATTTTCAATACACTGGCTTCGATTTTTAAGTACTCGGATTTTATTTGATCGCAGGTCATATTTCTGAAGACCTGATCGGGAAAAGGCACTGCCGCTATACTGTCAGGGGTGGATGCGCAGTTTGCCAATAAGGGTAGGGTACAGAGAACTGCGATGGCTTTATGATTAAGCATAGTTAACATTTATTCTCTAAGTGTTTGTATCAAAGCGTTGGTTTATCTTGCAAATTCAGACTGCATTTGAGTTTCGGTTTGCTGAAACTGATTTAGGTTATGTTGCTACGCTTAAATAGGTATTTCATTGAGATCGTATAGCGTTACATTTAGTTGCATCATAACGTAAAAAGCCGCTAGCGTGTGTACGCTTTTGTCGAGTAAATGTATTGTTAAATTGAGCCTATCGTACTGATCAACTTGTGCAAAAACCCCTAAAATCCGGAAATCCTAGGGGTTTCATTTCAGATAGTACAAAAGTTCGCTGCTATTATTAATGAAGTGTCCCGGGCTACGGCATTTGTTGTTTTTGCATGGCGTAACCGAAGCCTGACTGCTCGTTAGACATCAGCATAACTGCTTCTTCATATGATTCTCCATCATCATCGATGTCTGAACCAGCATATACTGTGAAACCGGTATATTGACCAGCGGACGCACAGTTATCTCCTGTGATTGAAGTAGCCAAAGCCATAACATTGTTTGTTGCAGTTTGGCTGATTGTGCCTTCCAATTGACAATCAGTAGTGTCTAGTGAAATGTTACCAGTGCCGTTTATGCTCAGCGAGCAAGAATTAAAATTAACTGAACCAAAACAAGTAGAGTCGAGAATTTCCCATGTTCCTGCTAGCGCATCAATACTAACCTCTAGATCATTCATATCTTCATAAAGTAAGTTAGCTTCGAGTGAAGTGGCTCCAGCGCCATCCTTTGCAGTAAGCATCATAGTTGATGCTGAAGTAACAACTGCAGTACCAGATCCATTTTCAATGAAATCATCATTCAGGGCATACAGTTTCACGGAGTCAGTGTCCAGCTGGTCACCCTGAATAGAGTAAGTACCTGCCATGATATTCCCGCTTATAGACTCAACAGTCTCCGTCTCCGAGAATGAACTAGCGTATTGCTGACAATTTGCATCATCGTAACTGTCTACTGTTATAAAATTTGTTGAAGAATCGTACCTAACGATAAAATTATTTCGTTCTCCAAACCCATTGTACAAATCACCATTAGCATCATTGTCGTCATCAAGACATGTATCTAGCTCCAACGGAACTGCATCGTACTGGATTTCTTCACATGATTCAGTGTAATAGAGAAAACCGGAGTTAACTTCAAAAGATATAAAACATTCTGAAACAGGCTCTTCGGAGATTATCAATGTTGCTAATGCGAATTCTCCTTCATTAAAAATACCAAACAATTGAGTATCTATGCCTTCGGCGGTGATAACATCCTCCCCCCATATACCATTGGCACTTTGAGTTTCAGCCTCAGCAGTGTCGTCTGTTATAGGCGCGTCTGGAGCTTTGCCGGAAGACCCGCCGCCACATGCTGACAATAAAAATGATGTGAGAAGTATTATTAAAACTGATATTTTCATTGAATGAACCTCAATTAACGGACCTTCATAGTATCATCGAATGACTTAAGAATCCCTGAAAGAACAACAAGCAACCTTTATAGCCACCCCCTGCATGGTAACTATCACCATAAACCCAGCAATATCAGGCTTCTCAGGGCGATGTGCTGCGTGCTGCGGGGTGCTGTTGAGCAGGGTTAGCTGGGGAGTCTGGTGAAGCGTTATATAGGGTGATTAGTACCTAATGAGGCACTCACTCACGTTGTTCTGGGCATAGCAGAAAAAAATAGTTAGACAGGATTGAACTTTCCAGCACATAGCTGTCTTAGTAAGCGTGAATGATTCTCCCCTAAGAACATGATCAGTTATCTCTCTCCGAAGAAGCCCTGTTAACGCAGGGTTTTTTTGTGCCTAATAAGCAGGTTTTTTGAAATGGGTTTTTTAAGTATCTGGGCAGATACAGTAACAATATTAAGCACACAGCAGACTCCCCCGTGGTCTATAAGTTTTCTGGGAATGAAGGCTTGACCACTTATTTGACCACTTTTGCAGAAACGGGCTGGTTGAGGCTAGTCGTACTGCGGGATGCGACGGGAGTTTGTCACTTATGTGGTGCCCAGGAGAGGACTTGAACCTCCACCCCCTTGCGAGGACCAGCACCTGAAGCTGGCGTGTCTACCAATTTCACCACCTGGGCATATAACTAGATGGCTTCCCGTACCTTACACATCATTAGGAACTAGGCTCTGCCAGTTCCGCACCATATAAAGCCTTACTCAACAACCTACCTTCAGGCCGCTCACTCACGGGGCGGGCACTATAGTAATCGCGGTAGTTTTTGTCAATCATAGGCGAGCAAGTTAGCGTTTTTGTGACCTAATCTTCCCCTAGTGCAAATACTTTTGCCAAAATTATCTAGTCATACGATGCTTTGTCGACACTAGCAGTGACACAGAGAGATTATGACGCCTCGGACTAAACCAAATAGATAAGGAAATTATCAATGAATATGTCACTGAAACGTTATGTCTTTGTTATCACCTCAGTTCTCATTCTTTTATCGACTGCAGTTTTGGCTTCAGAGCCAGCGGATAAAACTCGCGCTATGATGGTAACCGCTGATAATCACCCGGTTAATGTTAATCAGGCTTCTGCTTCTCAGATTGCGGCGGGACTTAAGGGTGTGGGATTAAAAACTGCAACGGCCATTGTGGCTTATCGCAAAGCCAATGGACCTTTTAAAACAGCGGACTCGCTGATGTCAGTTAAGGGAGTTGGCCGACGAACGCTGGTTAAAAATGAAGGTGTAATTGCCCTAGAATAATATAAACTTACTCAGTAGATCTGTAATAACTGCCGGTCGCCTATGCGGCCGGTTTTTTTGTACCGAATTTAGTTAACCAGCTGTGAAGGATCCCGGACAATAATGAGCCTTGATGCCATTATCACCCTAGCCATACTGGCCAGCTTTTTGGTGCTGGTTATCAGTGGCAGGCTGGCGGTTGATTTTGCCTTGACCGGGGCCATGATTGGTTTGCTGGTATTTGGGGTGCTATCCCCTGAAGAGGCCTTTCAAGGGTTCGCTAATCCAGCTATCTATATTATCGCCTGTTTTTATATTGTTTCTTCCGCCTTAAAAGACAGCGGTGCATTGCACTGGTGGATTATGAAGTGGCTGGGTGAGGATGCCTCCACCAGCAGAGCAATTCCCCGAGTGATGGCACCTGTTGCGCTTATGAGCTCGGTGATTAGCAATACACCTGTCGTGGCTATCTTTATTCCCTTGCTGCAAGACTGGGCTCGGCGCCATAAATTGTCGGTCTCCAAGCTACTTATTCCATTGAGCTATGCCTCCATTTTAGGGGGTACCTGCACCCTGATTGGCACCAGTACTAATATTCTGGTGGTGGGTATGCTGCAAGGCACCGCCGAAGCCGACAGTCTGCATTTATTGAGTCCTGCCATTATTGGTGTGCCTCTTGTACTGTTGGGTACGCTGTATTTTCTGTTTATTGGCCACCGATTACTGCCATCGCGCATGGGTTTTGCCGAGCAGGGTAAGGATGCACGAGAATACGCGGTAAGCATGAGAGTTGAAGCGGGTGGCGCGCTAACTGGTTTGTCGATCGCCGATGCAGGGCTACGACATCTGCAGCATAGTTTCCTATCTGAGATACAGTCCCAAGGCCATATTATCCCTGCAGTGGGGCCGGAAGAGATTCTTAGTGATAATGATATTTTAGTCTTTGTTGGCCAGCCTGAAGCCGTTACAGAGTTGCGTCAATTCCGCGGGCTTAAACCCGCCGAGGGGCAGGTGTTAAAGCTTGATGTTCCCTATAGTTCCAGAGCACTGATTGAAGCGGTGATTTCACCTGTATCCAATATGGTAGGTAAAACAGTTAAGGCCTCGAGCTTTCGTACCCAGTTTGGTGGCGCTATTTTATCGGTGTCGCGCAATGGTGAGCGCATCAGCCAAAAGGTCGGCAGTATAGTGCTGCGCGCCGGTGACACGCTGCTACTGGAAGCAGCCCGAGGTTTTGTTCGCCGCCATCGCTACAGCCGTGATTTTTTACTGCTGAGTCGGCTTGATGATGTCACCATCCCCGACTTAGATAAGGCGCCTATAGCTTTGGGTTTATTGGGCTTATTTATTGTGGCGGTAATGTCTGGCGCGCTGTCCTTGATTGCGGCCTCCTTGGTCTTGGTCGCAGCCCTAGCTATGACCAAATGTATCTCAGCAGAGTTTGCCCAACGCAGCATTGATATTCGTGTATTGCTGGCAATTGGTGCGTCTCTTTCATTGGGCTTTGCCCTACAAAAAACCGGCCTGGCGGAAATGGCTGGGCAGGGCATGATGTCACTGGCGGGCGGCAATCCCTATTTTAATTTACTGCTACTTTACATCGCTACCGTAATTGTCACCGAACTTATCACCAATAATGCCGCCGCCGTGCTGATGTTTCCATTGGCTCAGGTGCTGAGTCTGGAGCTCAATGTTAGCTTGCTGCCCTTTATTATGGTGATAATGTTTGGCGCTTCGGCAAGCTTTTTAACCCCGATGGGCTATCAGACCAATCTGATGGTGCAGGGTCCTGGCGGTTATCACTTTACGGATTATTTTAAGGTTGGAATATTATTGAGTATTTTAGTGGGCCTTGCAGTGGTGATTGCAGTACCCATGGTCTGGGCTTTTTAAGACTCGGCAAATAGTAAATTAGTATTGATTAGAGATTATTATTAACCACTAGGAGAAAGATATAGCATGGCTGAGCTTACCTGTTTTAAGGCTTACGATATCCGTGGGCAACTGGGTACAGAATTAGATGAAGGGATTGCCTATAGAATAGGCCGTGCCTATGCAGAGTTTTTAAAGCCTAACAATGTTGTGCTTGGGGGTGATATCCGTCTTACCAGCGCGGCAATTAAAGCGGCACTTAGCGACGGTATCCGCGATGCTGGTGCCGATGTTATTGATATTGGTATGGTGGGCACCGAAGAGGTCTACTTTGCCACATCGCACCTAGAGGCCGATGGAGGCATTGAGGTCACAGCCAGTCATAATCCCATTGATTACAATGGCATGAAGCCTATTCGTGAGGGGTCGCGCCCAATCAGCTCTGATACTGGGTTGCTGGATATTAAACGCCTTGCAGAGGCCAATGACTTTGCCCCAGTTGATGTGGCTAAACGCGGAGGCTATAAAGAGGTATCTATACTGGATGCCTACCTTGATCACCTATTTACTTATATAGATCTAGCCAGTATCAAACCTATGCGTCTGGTTATGAATGCAGGTAATGGTGCCGCAGGTCATGTGGTGGATGCGTTGGAAGCAAGGTTTGCTGCACTAAATTTGCCGATAGAGCTGATCAAAATATTTAATGAGCCCGATGGCACCTTCCCCAATGGTATTCCCAACCCTATTCTGCATGAAAATCGCGCACCAACTATCGATGCGGTGCTTGAGCACAAGGCGGATATGGGTATTGCTTGGGATGGTGATTTTGATCGCTGTTTTCTGGTTGATGAAAAGGGTAATTTTATCGAGGGCTACTATATTGTCGGTCTGCTGGCCGAAGCCTTCTTACTTAAAAATCCGGGCGCTAAAATTGTCCATGATCCACGCCTCACCTGGAATACTATTGATCTGGTTAATCAGGGTGGTGGTAAGGCTATTCAGTCCAAGACGGGTCATGCCTTTATTAAAGAGCGTATGCGCAACGAAGATGCAGTGTATGGCGGTGAGATGAGTGCGCACCATTATTTCCGTGATTTCTTTTACTGTGACAGTGGCATGATTCCCTGGTTGCTGGTGATGGAACTAATTAGCAGCAGTGGTAAACCGCTGTCGGCTCTAGTTAGCGCTATGGTTAAGGCCTACCCCTCGCCGGGTGAGATCAACCGAAAAATCAGTGATCCGGCAGCCGCAATTGAGCGGGTGCGCAAATATTATGAATCATCGGCACAGGTAATTGATAAGACCGACGGCATCTCCATGGAGTTTCCCCAGTGGCGCTTTAATCTGCGCATGAGTAACACAGAGCCTGTGGTGCGCCTTAATTTAGAGACCCGAGGCGATAAGTCGTTAATGGCTCAGCGTGAGGCCGAGGTACTGGCATTGTTGGAGTCTGCATAAGCGTAGATAAATCGACCCAGAGGTTGGCGAAAATGACCGAGCGTCTCAATCGGTTAAAGCTACCGTTTACCCGCATTAGTGCAGTCTTTGGGGGGCAAGCCAAATCCCATTTCTAGTGCTGAGTCCGGTGAGGAGAGTACTACTGGCACTGGAGGCAAGGCTCGCAATCGCAAGACTTTTTTGGGGGCATTGCGTACACCGCTATTGCGCCTTAGCTATGAAATATTGCTACAATATTCTGTATAGTTGATATGCAAGGCGACACAAAGGAGAGTGATTATGGAGAGTTGGTTTTTACTCCAGACAAAACCAAGGCAGGAAATAAGAGCAGTTGAAAACCTTGAGCGGCAGGGAGTTGTCTCTTTCTGCTGTCTCTTATACACATCTGACGCTGCCGACGACTCCTTACGTGTAG
>OJCJ01000038.1_pt1 | contig 24854 bp, 27 predicted proteins | sample 1591811 | NCBI WGS metagenome assembly OJCJ01 (sample SAMN05416758, study PRJEB24817) | seawater metagenome | isolation source: Sea water | place: Canada:Atlantic | collected 2013-07
CAAGTGTGTCATATGTAATTTCACCTGTAGTTGGATTGTATTCCATACTATGTGTGCCGCTTAAATTTCTAATTGGTTTAACTACAAAACTACCAGTTTGGGTATTTTCTAAAGCTGTATTTGAGGCGTTTAATATAATACTATCAGCGGCTTGGTTTAATGTACCAGCATTTGCACCAATTGCTATTGCGCCACCACCTTGGTTAGATTCACCTGCCAAATAACCAATTGCTATCCCTGAGAGACCTTGAGTAGTGCTGCCTGCGCCAGAACCAACTGCTATTCCGCCTGAACCTTGAGTTGTTTCACCTGCGTTTCTACCAATTGCTACAGCATAACCGCCTTGAGTTGTTTCACCTGCTTGATCACCAATCGCTATTGATTGTGCGCCTTGGTTTGTTTCACCTGCTAGACCGCCTAATGCGATAGAATTTGCACCTTGATTTGTTGTACCAGCATTTTTACCAATTGTTATGGTAGTTGGACCATTAGCATTGTTAACATCAGTTAAACTTGCAAATGTCTGTGCTGGTACACTTGTTAGATAAGTTGACAAATCTGGTGGTGTATATGTAAACACACCAGATACATTATTATAAACTAATCCAGCTGTTCCGGCACTTGCTTGTGTTACACTTAATGCTGTTAATGTAATACCACTACTAGCAAGTGTGTCATATGTAATTTCACCTGTAGTTGGATTGTATTCCATACTATGTGTACCACTAGCATTACGTACTGGCTTAACTACAAAACTATCTGCTGTTGTATTTTCTAATTGGGCACCAGTTGCGTTTAATATAATCGAAGTTGCTGCTTGCGGATTTACAAATCCGCCTGCCCTGTTCCCAATCGCTATTGCGTTGTCGCCTTGGCCAGCTAAGGCAGCCACATTACCAATTGCTACTGCGCTTGCACCTTGATTAGTAACCGCAGTGCCGTTGCCAATTGCTATTGCGGCACCGCCTTGATCGGTTGTAGCCGCACCAGTGCCAATTGCTACGGCGGAGACGCCTTGATTAGTTTGGCCAGCAGTTTCACCAATTGCTATGGTGTTGAGACCTTGAGTTACTGAACCGGCGTCTAGTCCTAATGCTATTTTAGTAGGTCCGCTGGCATTATTTTTATCAGCTAAAGTTGCCCACGACAATGATCCTCCTCCGTTAGCATCAACATACGCTTTAGTTGCAGCATCTGTTCCCGCTACTGGTGTACCTAAGTTTGTAATTTTACTTCCACTAGCATTAACTATTCCACTTCCACTGTTAGCTGAAAGAATGATATCAGTGCTACTAGTAATAGTTGGTGTACCTACCGCAGTTGATGTAATCGAACCAATAATATTAATATTTCCTGTTCCAGTAATATCATTGCTGTTTAGGTCTAAATTGCTTCCTAGCTCTGTTAAATTAGGTGGGGTATATGTGAATACTCCAGTTGTATTGTTATAAACTAAACTTGGACTAGCACTAGCACTAGTACTTGTTACACTTAATGCTGTTAAATCAATACCACCACCGCCACCAAGTGTGTCATATGTAACTTCACCTGTAGTTGGGTTGTATTCCATGCTATGTGTACCACTTGCATTTCTAATTGGCTTAATTACTAAACTACTTGCTGTTGTGTTTTCCAAAGTTACCCCAGTCGCATTAAGTACAATTGAGTTGTTGCCTTGGGATCCTCTGCCAGCTTTCGTACCAATTGCTATTGAGTCTGTGCCTTGGCTTGATCTGCCAGATTCATAACCAATTGCTATTCCACGCTCGCCTTGGGTGAGCACTCCTGCCAAGGTACCTATTCCTACTGCGTAGTCACCTTGGTTACTTAACCCAGCTTGGTTACCAATCGCAACTGAGTTTGAACCTTGATTTGTCCGGCCTGCGAGGGGACCAAATGCTGATGAATAATCACCTTGAGATGTCTCGCCTGCAAGTTGGCCAACTGCTACTGAACTGTCGCCGCCTGAACCTGCAAGTCTTCCAATAGTAACCTCATTTGGACCATTTGCGTCATCTTTTCCAGTAATAGATGCCCAAGTATTAAGAGCAGGAGTATATGTGAATACTCCAGTTGTATTGTTATAAACTAAACTTGAACTAGCACTAGCACTAGCACTTGTTACACTTAATGCTGTTAATGTAATTCCGCCGCTTCCAGATGAATCATTTGCTGGCTCCCATTGGGCGCCGTCCCATTTTAAAACTTGTCCAACACCTGGAGGTGTAGTACTTGTATCTACGTCAGATAAATCGTCAATTCCTTGACCAATTGATAATCCAGTAACAGTTGCGTTAGTAAAGTCGATATTAGTATTTGTAAAGTCAACATCTACATCGTTTACAAATTCTACTGAATTGGCAGAGTTACCAAGTACAACGGAACCTGCTTGGTCGCCAATTACAATTTTACCTGCGCCAGTTGTTGTACGCATAATGATACCATTATTACCACCCACTAGTGTTAATACGTTTAATACCTCTGATATCGCAGAACCACCGCTACCAGTAATCTCGTTGCCATTTAAATCTAAATTGCCACCAAGTTGTGGTGATGTATCATCAACTACCTCTGTACTTAATGTACTTAAACTAACAGTGTTGCCGCCGGTAATAGTTAAATCATCACCTGCTAATGTTAATGTTTGACTGTCACTACCTGGTGTACTTTCGAGAGTAGTTACTCGTCCATCTAAGTCAGTAAAGTTACTATCTAACTCTGTATGCGTTAATGCGCTACCTTTTACTAGTCTTTTAGTTATTGCCATGTTTTTTATCCTTACAGCACGTAATCGTTATCTACATATTCGTCTTCAACAAAATCGCTATTAACTTTATTGTCTGGGCGTGGTAGAATAACATCACTTATTGCTTGCTTTCTATTAAATTCTTCATCGTTTACCATTGACTTGGCATCTTCTGTAATATAATCACTTGCGTTATATGTACGGTCTACCCAAGTCTTGTCAGTTACGTTGTCGTAACTTCTGTTCCACTTAGAACCTCTTCGTACAAACATACGGTTTGGACTAAAGTCTGTTCTAATAAAATATTCACCTTCATTAGCATCTGCTGGAAAAGCACTACCACTTGCTATTGTTTCGCCATGGTTATATGTATTATCTTGTATTACAACACCACCAGCAGTTGCGTGTTCAAAACCATATAAATGATCTAGTAAACTTGTACCATCTGGATCATCTTGCGCAGCACTTGCTACAATCGCATCACTAACATTAAACTCTGATTTATATGTGCTTATATCGTAATTTACTGTAGCACTATTAGCGGCATCACCAAGTATATCATTAAACTCTTGTGAGTCTGTAAGTGGATTAAGTTTTACTCTCCAAATATGACTATACCAAGTTTGACTAAATCCTTCAGCACCACGGTTGCCGTCTGCTACTACATAATACTTGCTTATAGGTGCTTTATTAGCATCTAATAACAAATCATCACGTAAGTGAGGTAACTCTAGTACATCGCCTGGCAATAGTTTTCTGCCAAGTAACTCTACCATATCATTAGTATGGAATGTCATATAAAATTGATCGTTTGCTAAAAACATACCAAATTGTGTTAGGTCAAAATCATTGTCTTGTACATTATATATACCACGCAGATCGTAAATGTCTGGATCGTATTTTCTATCTCTGTTTTCCAAGAATAATAAGTCTTGTATTTTAGTTTCATTAATGAGACTATCTACATTAATAAAATCACCACTGAGTGGATCCACTTCACGTCCGTCAATATAATTGGGCTGTGATGGATCATCTTGGTTGGGCTGTGCGGCTGGCCCTACATACTTGTGTACGTTAACTCCTGTGCCTCCAATCCAAAATTGCTCACGGATCTGGCGATCCATAAAGTGAAAATCGTTAGTTTTAGTTGGTTTATATAATGTTAAACGTGGCATACGTATATTTATGGCTTGACAAAGGTTTTTAAATAGTGTATTGTTTATAAGTAACGGCAATATAGTTCAGGAGAATAACATGGCTAAAACATCAACTCGTAAGAAAAAAACAGTACGTGCTACAAGACGCAAAGGCGCTTGGGATATGGTTCCTACAAAGGATTGGCATACAGCACAATATCATATTCATTATATGATGGAGTCAAAAGAGTGGTTAAATCAAGTTAAGAATTATATTAAGAAAAACTACGATAAAGAAGTACAAGCATCTATTAATAAGTTGCCAGACCACAAAGTTGGTGGTAAAAGCCACTGGGCAACAGCCGCATTTATTGAAGAAAATGCTCCAGATAAAATTCATCCTGACTATGTGGGTAAACTGGATGCATGGATCAAGAGTCTAGCAGAAGAAGGACGTCAGATTGTTGAGCTTAAAAAGATTGAATTAAGTACAAAAAAAGTAAAATACATTCCTACTATCCAGGAAAGACTTCAAGAAGCAACCATTGATAAAATGGAAGAGATTGATCAATGGGCAGATGATTGGCTTCGTGATCCTAAAAAGAATCCACTTAAAGACAAGCAACCTCTACAACTATTCCGTAAGTTAGAAGTTAATCTAGGACATGCTCGATTTATTCAGCAGTTTTATGAAGGTGCGTATCAAGAGCTAGAAGAACTTATTAACTTGCCTGCTCCTAAAAAACAAGACGATATGCAACAGCAACTTGCTGAAGGTTTTAATCACTTGAGTACAAAAGAAAAGAAAGAGCTACATGGTTTTTACCAACGTATCTTTCAAGCACTTGACATTTTACGTGCTGAGAAGAAACAAACAAGAGCTGTGCGTAAGCCTAAACAAAAAAGTGCTGTTGATTTAGTTAAGAAGATGAAGTTTAAGCCAAGTGATCCAGACTTTGGTATTAGTAGTATTCCTCCACAAGACATCGTTGGTGCTATTGCGCTAGTTGTGTTTAATACTAAAACACGTAAACTTGGTATCTATTATGCGGAACACGAAGCTACACTACAAGTTAAAGGTACTACACTTCAGTTTTTTGATGAGAAGTCAAGTCGACAAAAGACAGTACGTAAGCCAAGTGAAATATTGCCACAGTGGAAAAAGGTAACACATCATAAACTTAAAACACAGTTCGGATATCTGAAAACTACTGATATTAAAATGAACGGTAGGATTAATGAAGATACTATTTTACTAAAAGCCTTCAAATAGTATAAATACTTACATGGCAAAACGTGATGAATTAATTAAAGAAATCGAACTTCGCTTAGGCGGACAAATGGTAGACGTAGAGCTCGACCCAGAGCACTACGATCTTTCCATTCGCAAGGCATTAGAAAAATATAGACAGCGTAGTGAAAACGCTGTTGAAGAAAGCTTCATTACATTAGACTTAGTAGTTGATGTTGCTGACTATACTTTACCTGATGAAGTTATAGACGTTTATACCATTTACAGACGAGCAAGTGGCACACTTAATGGTAGTGGTGGCGCTGATATGGAACCATTTGAAGCAGCATACTTAAACAACTATTTGTTACACGGCGGTAGAGCTGGCGGACTAGCAACATTTGATGCTTTATCACAACATCGTGAAACACTTGGTCGTATTTTTGGTAAAGAGTTATTGTTTACTTGGAACACTGTTAGTAAAAAAATAACAATTCATCGCAGAACTAAAGCCGCTGACACTGTATACTTACACACTTATAAACAGCGCAGTGAAGAAGAATTACTAAGTGATACATATGCCATGCCATGGATTAAAGAATTGGCACTAGCATATAGTAAACTAATGTTAGCAGAAGCTCGTGGTAAGTTTAATACTATTGCTGGCCCACAAGGTGGTACTAGTCTTAATGCTGACGCATTGCGTAGTGATGCACAAATGGCAATTGACAAACTAGATGATGAACTTAAAACTTATACTGATGGCCAAGCTGGATTAGGTATAATTATTGGTTGACAACTGCAACTAATTTTGCTATTATATAAACATGAAATTAAAATTACTAGTAATAGGTCATGGACGCCATGGCAAAGATACTGTCTGTGAGATACTCAGAGATACGTATGGATATAGTTTTGAAAGCAGTTCAAAATTTTGTAGTCTACAATTTATATACAACGATCTTAAAGACAAGTATGGATATAAATCTGAAGAAGAATGTTATGCTGACCGCCATAACCACAGACAAGAGTGGTATGAAGCTATCTGTGATTATAATGTACCGGATCCTGCTACACTGGGTAGAGAAATGTTTAATGCTTATGACATCTATTGTGGGCTAAGAAACAAAAAAGAATTCCATGCCATGAAAAATACAGGTGTGTTTGATTATTGTATCTGGGTTGACCGTAGTGACCATTTACCTCCAGAGAATAAAAATAGTATGAGTTTAGAACAGTGGATGTCAGACTTTACTATTTGTAACAATGGTACACTAGAAGATCTTGAGTTTAATGTACATGCTCTTATCTCACATATTGACTCATATAGTGCTAATTAATTAAATAACTACGTAGTTAACCCCTGTTTCCCCCCTGATATATAGCTATCCTAATAAATACTAACATCGATAGATATGACCAGAGGAGAATAAAATGGCTTTAGTATCACCAGGTGTACAGGTTAGTGTAACTGACGAAAGCGCATATGGCGCCGCCGGAAACGGCACAGTACCACTAATCGTTGTCGCAACGAGAGAAAATAAAACAGATCCAACTGGTAGTGAATCAGATGGTATTGCAAAATTTACAAAAGCAACACAAGCTGGCAATGTAATTTCAGTTACATCACAGCGTGAGCTTACACAATATTTTGGTAATCCAACATTTACTACAAGTGGAACAGCTATTGTACAAGGTAGCGAAACAAGTGAATACGGCTTATTAGCCGCATACAGTTATCTAGGACAAGGATCACGAGCCTTTATCGTTCGTGCTAATATTGACCTAGCAGAATTAGATTCAACAACAATTCAACCAACAAGTGCTTACTCAACAGTGGGTTCATATTGGTTAGATACAGACGCTAGTAAGTATGGTATCCATGTATGGAACTCAACTACTTCACTATGGGACTATAAAACACCAACAGTAGAAGTAATTAGTACAGCAGCAGGTACAGCACCAGCAGCCGCAGTAGTAACTGGCGGGTATCATGTTGTAATTTCAACATTAAGTAACAGTATTGAATATTATAAAGAAAGTGGAGCGGCATGGGTAACAGCAGGCGCAACACTAGCACCACACTATAGCGTACCAGCAGGACCAAGTAATGGCGATGTTTGGGTTAAAACAACAAGCCCAGGTAACGGTGTAAGTATTGCTATTAGTAAATTTATTGAAGATGCATTTACTCCACAAACAGTTGTAGGTGTAAGTGATGGTTCAGACAACGCAGATATTACTACATTTGTTCCACAAGATGCTTCAAGCGCAACAGCACTAACATCAAGTGCAACAGCAGGCGGCATACTTTTAGGTGAAGCAGTAGATCAAATTGATATCTTAGTAGTAAGCGGCGCAGGCGCACCAACGGCAATTTCAACAATGTTAGCACAAATTGCAGCACCAACAGCAACAGCATCAACTGGTCAATACTGGTTTAATAACACAATTGATTCATTAGACATTTACGTTAGTGTTGGACCATCTTGGACAGCAGCCACTGATGTACAGTATGGTACAACAGCGCCAACAACAGATGGCACAGGTAACGCACTAGCAGACGGTGATGTTTGGGTAGACACAACACTAGCAACAGCAGCAAATGCTCGTGATTATCCAAAGATTTATCAACACAATGGCGCAGCTTGGGTTAAACATTCAAATACTGATCAAACAAGTGCTAACGGCGTATTGTTTGCTGATATTGATGATACAGCAGGCGGTGGCGCAGCTATTACAGGTGCTCCAGAGGCAGTTGTTTATCCAGATGGTATGTTAATAGTCAACATGGCACAGAGTAAAAATACTGTACGTAGTTGGAATGGCACAGCATGGAGAAATGCTGCATCAAACAATTCAGATGGCAGTGGCGCATTTGGTAGATTTGCTCAACGTAAAGTTGTAGCGGCTGGAATGCAAGCAGTAGTAGCAGGAGCAGATTTACGTGAAGAGCAGTACGCATATAGTTTACTAGCAGCACCTAACTATCCTGAACTAACAGACGAATTAGTAACACTAAACAGTGACCGTGGTGAAACCGCATTTATTATTATTGATACCCCAATGCGTAAAAATGCAACTGAAGCAATTAGTTGGGTTAAAAATAGTAACGTTGCTACTGAAAATGGAGAAGATGGCTTAGTAACAAATAATACTTACAGTGCCGCATACTATCCAGCAGGTAGTTCAACAGAGCCAGTTACAGGTAAAACAGTAGTTGTTCCAGCAAGTCACATGGCACTATACACATTTGCTTATAACGACAACATTAGTTTCCCATGGTTTGCTCCAGCAGGCCTTACACGTGGTGTTGTACAAAACGCAAGCTCAGTTGGTTTTATTACTAGTGAGAATGAATTTAAAGCAATTAGTCTTACACAAGGACAGCGTGATGAAATGTATCAAAACAAACTAAATCCAATTACAACATTTATTGGACAAGGTACAGTTATATTTGGACAGAAAACATTAGCAAGTACAACAACAGCACTTGACCGTGTTAACGTTGCTCGCTTGGTGGCTTATTTACGTGAACGTTTTGATGAGATTGCTAGACCATTCTTGTTTGAACAAAACGATACACAGACTAGAGCAAGAGCAGCACAAGTGTTTGAACGTTTCTTGGCAGATATTTTAAGCCGCAGAGGTGTAACAGACTTTGCTGTTGTGTGTGATACAAGCAACAACACACCAGCACGTATTGACCGTAACGAATTATATATTGATGTGGCAATTGAGCCAACTAAATCAGTAGAATTTATTTACATTCCAATCCGTATTGTTAACAGTGGTACACTATCTAACGTATAAAAAGACTAAAAATAACTACAAACTTAATGGGCGCCAAGTGCGTCCATTTTTTTTCACTGATTTCTTATAAATAGTATTAGCTAGTATAGAGGAGACTAACATGGCAGTATTAACAACACTAGGTGTTCCAGACAATTCAGGAAACACCACTACTATTATGCCAAAACTACAGTACCGTTTCAGAGTTACTTTTGAGGGTGAAGGCTTTAGTGCTACCCCAACAAGAAACGTTATTAGTACAAGCAGACCTGGATTAACACACGAATCAATTCCAGTAGATGCGTACAATAGTAGAATTTACTTAGCAGGCAAACACACATGGGAACCTGTAAGTATTGTATTACGTGACGACATTGATGGCGTTACACTAAGAGAATTAAACAACCAACTTAACAGACAAGTTGACCATGCTAACCAAAGTAGTGTAAGAGCAGGCGCTGGTTATAAATTTTCAACTTCAATAGAAACACTTGATGGCGGAAATCCAACACCAGGTGTACTAGACAAGTTTGAACTTAGTGGTTGCTACATCACAAACATCCAGTATGGCGATATGGCATACAGTGCTAGTGATCAAGTACAAGTTACAGTACAAATTCAATACGATAATGCAGAGATTTATGACGCTTCTGGAAACGCAACACTTACAGGCGGCACAGTAGACAACACATTAGTTAACGCAACAGGCTAATAACTAATGGGAATAACCTCTAGCACTGGTCCACTTAATGCAGCAGCATCGATTTACGGAGTCGACGATCTCGTAATGTTCAAGAAGCCAAGACAGAAATTTAACTTTTCTGTGTTTATGGAAATTGACGATGCTGCTACACTATCTGATGAAAGTTATGGAAAATCATTTGTATTTGATAGAGTATCAGGAGTTGAACTGCCTGACTATCAATACAATGTAACAAAATTAAATCAATACAATCATCAAAGATTTGTGACAACTAGACAGGAAATTTCACCATCATCAATAACATTTTATGATACTGTTGATGGTCACTTTCAAAATTTACTTACTTCTTATGCTTCTTATTATTACTCACAAGGATTAAGTGAACTCAAATCTCCGTTTGCTTCAAATGCTACTACTGGTGTAATTAATACACCAAGCGGTCTTAACGCAATAAATTCGTTAGGTAGATTTTTCTTTAATAGAATTATTATAACTACTACTGACACACGTGAATCAGTTTTTGCTGGTCCACCAAATACTCCAGCAGCTGCTGGTGATGGTCGTGGACGAAGGATTATTATGTCTAACTGTATGATGACAAATGTTACTCATGATAGACTAGACTATTCAGACAGCGCACCAGTTACTTTTACAGCACAATTTCAACCAGAACACGTTGCTTTTGAAAACTTTTAATTAAACATAAATACGTATATAATGGCATCTAAGTTTCAACAAGGAATATTCACACCTAGAAATCTATCTAGGTATATTGGTAAACATTCACCGAGATATCGTAGTGGATGGGAATTAAAATTTATGAGATTTTGTGATACACATCCTAGTGTAGTAGCCTGGGCTAGTGAAAGTCATCGCATACCTTATTTTCATCCAGTTAAAAATAAGCAAACAATGTATGTGCCAGACTTTTTTATAGTGTATGAAGATGTAAACAAAAAAAGACATGCTGAGTTTATAGAAATTAAGCCTGCTGGACAAATACTTGGCAATGCCAGAAGCCCAGCACAAAAAGCCGCCGCAGTAGTAAACGAAGCAAAGTGGCAAGCTGCAAAGTTGTTTGCTTCAAGACAGGGCGTAGGATTTAGAGTACTAACTGAGAATGAACTTTTTAATAATCCTAAGAAAACAAAGAAGAGAAAAAAATGAGTAAAAAAATTGAAGAAGTTTTTAACATGGCTAGTCCAGAAACGCCAGCACAAACTACAGCAGAAGAAACTGGGTTTGATTTAGAATCAATGCAACAAGCATTAGACACTGCTGATAAAATTGACCAAGCATTACCAGCAGTGCGTGATTTAGAGTCACTTGATAAAGACATGGATGAGTATGCTCAACAAGCAATGGATGCGTTTAAAGATCTTATGGATCTTGGACAAAACGTAGAAGACAGACATGCTGCTCCAGTGTTTGATAGCGCAAGTAAAATGATGACAAATGCCATTACAGCTAAAACAGCAAAGATGGACAAAAAATTAAAGATGATTGAGATGCAAATGCGTAAACGTAAACTTGATTTAGAAGAAAAGAAAGTTGAAATGCAAATTGCCAAGCTCAATGACACCCCGATTGATGGCGGTCCTATTGAAGGAGCTGCTGAAGAATTTGACCGTTCTAGCCTTATTAACGACATTATGGCAAAAGTGGCAGAATCTAAGAACGGTGATAAATAACTATAAGATAGGATAATATTATGAAAAGTTTAAAGCAATATTTGGCAGAATCTGAGAAAACATATAACTTCAGACTACGTACTGTGGCTGAAATGTCAGATGATCAACTAGATAAATTAGAGAAGCACTTAGCAAGATACAATGTAGAGAGCGTAAGCGCACCTAAGACTAGTATTATTCAAAGAAGCCCAGCCGGGTTTGGTGACATTGGCCCGAGTGCAGTGTCTACTTTGGAAATCGTAACACACCTACCATGTACTCCAAATGTAATGCAAGAAGAAGTTGCGGCTTCAACTGGTATTAGTATTGGAGCAATTAGAGTATATAATGAAGGTGAGTTTATCGACGAAGAAGAGGATTTAGAGAACGCTACTGATAATGAAAGCAAAAGTGTATTAGCAGATGCTGATTATAGCGAAGCTGAAAAAGTAGAACATAAAGACAACTTTGGAAATGAATTTGTTTCAAACTTTGTTAAGAACTTACCTAAATCAGAATTAAATAAAGAATATAAGGTATAAAAAAATGGATTTAAGAGACTTAGTAAAATTAGCAGGAATTGTAAACCCAGAACTTCTTAACAGAATTGAAACAACAGCAGAAGTTGAAGAAGCAGAGGGCGCAGGATTCGAGCAAGCAACAACAGCCCCAGATGAACAAATGATGGACGACCCAATGCAATCAATGGGTAGTGATGTAGATACAAGTTTACGCCGTTACTTGAAAGCAAAAGGCGATCATGTTAGTGTAGATGAAACTGTGTATCCAGACCACACTGTAGAAAGTGTAAGTGAAGCATATGCATCATTTAAAGAAGGCAGTGCTGAAGATGAGAAAGCAATAAGACGTGCTTTTGATAAAGCAGACGAACCAGAGCGTGGCGAGAAAAGAAAAAAAGTATCTCTTAAAAAAGCACCATGGGAAAAAGACGACGATGATAAAGTAGACGAACATAGTGATATAGATAGACTTAGAGCACTATCTGGCACAGAAGCTGTTGCAGAAGATCAAGGCAAAGTAGGACATGTAGAAATGTTCTTTACAGACCGTGATGGTGGTGAAGTTAGTCATGAAGTAGAAGTTACACTTAAAGACGGTAAACTATCTATTACTGGTAACATGCCTGGACCAGAAGACGATTTATATTACGACGATGCAGATATTGAAGAGCAACTACGTGATGCTATGCAAGATATGAGTGTTATTGATTTTGGTATGAATGAAGCAGACATTGACGAGAATGCGTTTAATCAAGCGGCGGCTGCAGCAGCAAGAGCTAATAAGTCAGAGTTTGAGTTTGGTGGTAAGACACATAAAACTACAATGAAAAAAGATACAGCACACAAGCTAGATGATGATGTTAATGATGAACTAGCAGTACTTAGAAGAAACGCAGGTATTTAATATGGCACATTCAAAAATAGATAATACATTTAATGGAGCAATGGATAAACTAAAAGAACTTAATAGTGTATTCCGTGATGGCGGCAAGCTAGAAGCAGCTTGTGGCGACGATTGTGATTTAGGAGATGTAAGATCTGCTTTTGAAGAACTAATGGGAGCAATGCGTGAAGCACACACAGAAGCAACCATGGAAGAGTCAATAAATGAAGGCGGCATGAAAGACAAAATGATGGACGATGCTGAAAACATGGACCATGATGATTTTTGTCAAGAGTATATGGCACAAGGCGTTAGCAAAGAAGAATGTGACGAAATGTGGAAAAGCATGAACGAAGACGTACAAGAAGCAGGCGCACCAGACTACAACCCATCACGTGGCGAGTATGATAGCAACCGTGAATACGGTATGTTTAGTGACGAAGGCAATGCTGAAGTTGCTGAAGTTGTAGACGATATTGTTAAAAGACACGAAGCAGGTGAATTTGATAGTCCAGAGCGTGCTATTGATGCCGCTATGTCAGACTTAATGAACTTAGCAGATGATAACGATAATTTTGGAGAAGCGTCTGATACAGATGTTAGATATCAAGTAGCACATGACTTAGAAAGTCGTATTGGTCGTGATAGTGGATTTGGTGAAGCTATCGAATATATGAAAAAATTAGCAGGACTAGAATAATGAAAACATTTACTGAATATTTAAAAGAAGGCGAAAAGCGTTGGAAGCAAACTTCATTGTCTGCGGCAGAAGCTGAAAAAGAATACGGCAAAGCAAACGTAAAAGTTAAAAAAGGCGGTCTACGCAACGGCGATGACATGGTAGAAGTATTTGTTGAAGGTTATAAGATCCGTGACAAACAACGTGGATATGGCGTAGCAGATGCGACATATAAAACACGTAAAGAAGCAGAAGAGGCGGCAATAATGAAAGCGGCTTCAAACGGCGGCGATTGGGAAGTCATTGAAGAAAAAGTAAACGAAGGAACCAAAGGTTGCGCAGATTGTGAATACATGAAAGACGAAACTGATGGTGAAATTGATACTTGTGATGAGTGTGCGGCTGAGAAACGTGAAAAAACTAATGAAGCAGGCGGTTATTACACACAGCCAGTATATGACATGATTGAAAAGCATGGCATTGATAAAGTAATGCACGAACTATTAACATCATTAGATTCTGATACAATTCAAAGTTTCCTACAACGTGCAGAGTTTGATGAAGCATACTCTCCAGGTGACGAAAATGAAGAAGGCATGGTAAGTAATTGCTGTGGCGCTCCTATTATGGATGTTTATCAAGGACATGGCAGATGCTCAGATTGTAAAGAAATGGCAAGTGCTGAACGTGTAGAAGAATCACACGAAGAATTAGATTACTTGCGCAAACTAGCGGGTATATAATATACAACCCTTAATTACAGGCTTAAGGTTTACATTTGGGGAAGCTGACAAAACAATTTGTCGCTTCCCCTTTTTTAACTTAACATAAGTATTAGTATGTCAGTAGATACAAAATTAACTAAAACCCCGTACACAAAAGAAAAATACACAACGCATGAGTTACAAGAACTCGCTAAATGTGCTATGGATCCGCAGTACTTTATAACTGAATATGTTTGGATTCAACACCCTACCAAGGGTAGACTTAAATTTGAGTTGTTTGATTACCAAAGAGAGTTATTGGATTCATATCATAACCACAGATACAGTATTGCTCTTATTAGTAGACAGATGGGTAAATCAACTGCGGCGGGCGCATACTTGCTGTGGTATAGTATGTTTATTCCAGACCAAACTATTCTAATTGCGGCGCACAAGTATAGTGGCGCACAAGAGATTATGCAGCGTATACGTTTTGCTTACGAACTTTTACCAAACTTTATACGTGCTGGTGTTACAGCATATAATAAAGGATCACTGGAGTTTGACAATGGTAGCCGTATTATTGCTCAAGCAACTACAGACAATACTGGACGTGGTTTAAGTATATCGTTAGCATACTTAGACGAGTTTGCGTTTGTGAGACCTACTATTGCTCGTGAATTCTGGACAGCATTATCACCAACACTTAGTACAGGTGGTAAATGTATCATTACAAGCACACCAAACCAAGACGATGACCAATTTGCTCGTATTTGGCGAGAAGCACTAAAGACAACTGACTCATATGGTAATGAAAAAGAAACTGGCAAAAATGGATTTAAAGCATACAGTGCTGATTGGAAACATCACCCAGACCGTGACCAAGAATGGGCAAATGAAGAAACAGGCAAAATTGGTGAAGAGCGATTCCGTCGTGAACACCTAAACGAATTTATTGCTTTTGATGAAACACTTATTGATAGTGTAAAGTTGTCGTTGATGGAAACCAAAGACGTATACAAGAAAACTGGGCAAGTACGTTGGTATAGACCATTCCAAAATGGAAAAACTTATATTGCTGGATTGGATCCAAGTTTGGGTACGGGCGGCGACAACAGCGCAATACAAATATACGAGCTTCCTGGTATGCGACAAGTAGGTGAGTGGATGCACAATAAAACTCCTGTACAAGAGCAAATAAGAATATTACGTGGAATGCTTACTGAAATACAATCAGGAGCACCTGAAGCTGAAATATATTGGAGTGTAGAAAACAATACACTAGGAGAAGCAGCATTAGTCGTTATTAATGAGATGGGTGAGGAAAACTTACCTGGCACATTTATATCTGAACCTAGGCGTGCTGGATCAAGCAGAGGGTATAGAAAAGGGTTTACTACTACAAACAAAAGTAAGTTAGCAGCATGTAGTAAATTTAAAAACTGGATTGAAACTGATAAAATGGAAATAGCTAGTAGTACACTACTACGTGAAACAAAAACATTCATTGCTCGTGGTGCTAGTTATAGCGCAAAAGAAGGCGAAACTGATGACTTAGTAATGTCAGCATTACTAGTTGTTAGAGTCGCACAACAAGTAGCACAGTATGATGAAGTTACATATAACGAGCTTAAAGATAGTTTTAGTGATGAAGAAGATTTAGCACCTATGCCATTTACGTTTTTGGTATAAATACATTATATAGAAAGTCAAAGAGATATGTTGAGTTCAGAATTAGTTGCAGAAAAGATATTTAAAATACTCAAAGGCAACGGCCACGATTTAAAATTGTACACTGATGAAGGTGCTGACACAGTAGACCCTGCATTAGCTAGACGATTTTTTATGACAGACACTGGAACTATGATTAGTTTAGATGAAACTGAAAATACTCGTAATATAAAAGTAAGTTTAGGATCAAATGTAGATCATCAATCAATAAAAGAAACGCTAGGACAGATTAAAACTTTAGCCAACCGTAGTATTATTGAATACACACTAAAGAATTTCACCAAGTCAATTGAACCAAAAGATTTCGACTACCAAGCTCAAAAGGTAAAAGACATGAATCAAGATAAAGTAAATGAAGGCATCGGAGCCGCATACGGAAGTAGCAAAAGTAGCTACCAAAAATTAGAGAGTGCTAGACTTGTTATTAAACATAACAAAGCAGTGAATGAAGAACAACGTGGATCACGTAGTAGAAACATTCAATCCATCTATATTGAAAACAGTGAAGGTGAGCGTTACAAGTTTCCAAGTAACAACTTAGCAGGCGGCAGAGCTATGCTACGTCACGTACAAGCTGGTGGTAATCCAATGGATGACTTCGGCAAACATATCGCAGAACAATGTTCAGAATTAAAGAAACTTAAAGAGTTTAGACGTTATAGTGAAAAGAACGGACTTGTTAACGAAGATACAGCAGATATTGTAGAAGCAGTTATTGGACGTATTAACAGTATACGTGAAACACTAAACCGTATGAAGGGCGCAAGAACCTATTCATCAATGATCGAAGCATTTGAAGCCAGTGATGAGCAACTGGACGAAAATGGACTAGATGATATCAAAACAAAATTTACAGTACATCACTTTGATGAAAATGTAGAAGGCGCACTACCTTATGTTCAGTCACTTGTAAAAGAAATGCAAGCAGTACGTGAACACAATACAAAAGTAGCAGAAACAATCAACAACCTTGTAAGTGTTGTTGAAAATAGTGGTAAAACAGTTTGGGTTAAAGAAGGAACTGACATTGTCGGCGATCCTGAAAATCCAATGAACCACACATTTGAGAATTCTTCAGCACGAGCACAACTAGGTGCGGTGATGGAGTATATTGCTAACGTTCTTGATGAGAGCGAAAGCACAATGTCAAATTGTCTTGCGGAAGCAAGTAAATTGGTTGACAGCATCAACGACGATGCTATACTGGGTAAATCAGCAAAAGCACTTGCTTCGCTGATGCCTAGGCTACAGCCAACACACAATGAGACACCAGTACATGCAGAAAGTGATCAATGGGAAGCGGATATCAATAAAGTATTCGAATCTTATGATATTAATAAACTTTTTAGTTGACAAACTAGCGCACGTATTATATATTAGTGATAATAAGTACATTGTCACTTAGGCAAACTTAGGCAAACGTTGCTCTTAGAGCAACACACATAGGCAAACATATTAGGAGAATAACTATGGCAACATTGGCAGAAATTAAGGCAAAACTACAAGCACAGGATAACAGCGGTCCAGGCAAGCAAAGCGGCGGAGGCGATAACGCAATCTATCCGTTTTGGAACATTCCAGAAAATTCAACAAGTGTAATTCGTTTCCTTCCAGATGGAGATACAGGAAACACTTTCTTTTGGCGTGAGCGTCAAATGATTCGCATGGAGTTTCAAGGAATTGAAGGACAACCAGACAGTCGTCGTTGTGTTGTGAACGTTCCATGTAATGAAATGTGGGGTCCAGTTGGAAGCTGCCCAGTACTATCAGAGGTACGACAGTGGTTTAAAGATCCAAATCTAGAAGACATGGGTCGTAAGTATTGGAAAAAACGTTCATACGTATTCCAAGGTTTTGTAACTGAAAACTCTTTAGATGAAGAGTCGCCAGAAAATCCAATCCGTCGATTTGTAATTAATCCAAGTATCTTTAATATTATTAAAGGTGCTCTAATGAGTAGTGACTTTGAAGAACTTCCTACAGATTACGAAGGTGGTACAGACTTCCGTCTTACTAAGACAACAAAAGGTCAATACGCAGACTACTCAACCAGTGGTTGGGCTCGTAGAGAGCGTAGTTTAGATAGTATCGAACGTGCGGCTATTGAAACACATGGATTATATAATCTAAATGATTATCTACCAAAGCAACCAAGTGAAACAGAATTGGCAGTAATTGCTGAAATGTTTGAAGCAAGTGTTGATGGTAAAATGTATGATCCATCACGTTGGGGTAATTTTTATCGCCCAGCAGGTGTACAAATTGATACATCAAACAGCGCACCAAATAATGGTAGTGCGCCAGTAGCGGCACCTGCTCCAGTAGCAACGCCAACACCAGCGCCACAGCCAGTAGCAACAGCACCAATGCCAACACCTGCTCCAGTAGCAGAAGCGGCACCAATGCCAACACCTGCTCCAGTAGCAGCTGACGGCGATAAGCCAAGTGCGCAAGATATCTTAGCGGCAATCCGTTCAAGAGCATAAATCCATAACATACAGTTAAGGGCGGCAAATATGTCGCCCGACACTTTCTTTCTAGGAGATAATAATGGCAAGACCATTTGATGTAAGTAAATTCCGCAAGAGTATTACTAAAGCGGTGCCCGGACTAAGTGTTGGGTTTAATGATCCAGATACATGGATCTCAACAGGTAATTATACACTAAACAAACTAATTAGTGGAGACTTTGAAAAGGGTATTCCACTTGGTAAAGTATCAGTATTGGCTGGTGAATCAGGCGCAGGTAAATCGTACATTGCAGCTGGTAATATTGTTAAACAAGCACAAGATCAAAACATTTTTGTTGTGCTAATTGATACTGAAAACGCACTAGACGAGACTTGGTTACACGCACTAGATGTAGATACTAGTCCTGAAAAATTGCTAAAACTTAACTTAGCAATGATTGACGATGTAGCTAAAGTTATGAGTGATTTCATGACAGACTACAAAAAAGACTACGCAGACAAAGAAAAGGACGAACGTCCTAAGGTATTGTTTGTGATTGACTCATTAGGCATGATGTTGACACCAACTGATGTTAAACAGTTTGAAGCAGGTGATATGAAAGGTGACTTGGGCCGTAAGCCTAAAGCACTAACATCACTGGTTCGTAACACTGTTAACATGTTGGGTGAATACAATGTAGGACTAATGGCAACCAACCACACATACGCATCGCAAGATATGTTTGATCCAGATGATAAGATTAGTGGTGGGCAAGGCTTTATCTACGCAAGTAGTATTGTGGTTGCTATGCGTAAACTTAAACTAAAAGTAGACGCAGACGGCAATAAGACGTCACAAGTACATGGTATTAGAGCGGCGTGTAAAGTAATGAAAACACGTTATGCTAAACCCTTTGAAAGTGTACAAGTTGAAATTCCATATGAAACAGGTATGAGCCCATATAGTGGACTTGTAGAGTTTTTGGAAGCAAAGGAAGTTCTTAAGAAAAGCGGTAACAGTTTAGAGTATACTAGCCACGTAACTGGCGAAGTAATTAAAATGTTCCGAAAGCCTTGGAATGCCAATAAAGACGGCGCCTTAGATCTTATTATGGCTGAATGGGACGACCAAAAAGTAGATGACGTTACTAAAGATGCTGATGAACTAAATAACGAGAACACATTATCTGAGGAACCTGATACATATGAAACTGAGTGAAGACGAAATTGAACAGTTCGTGAATCTTTGGATGGCAGTAAAGCCATACATCACAGCTAAGGACAAATATGACGCTTGTCAGAAGTTCTTAATGACCCTAGAAGATTCAATTGATATTCAAGAAGTATCTGATGAACTAGTTGGTTTTGACGGAACTATTGATAAAGTTATCCGAGACAAATATACTGAATATGTAGATTTGGATGATTTTAACGAAGATGATGAAGAATGGTAAATGAGCTGGTTTAACGATATACGAAAAAATATCAGTAATATTATTCCTGCAATTGACTACTACGAAAAACAATTAGATGAAGCACGTAAAGAGTGTGGACTTAAAGGCAGTGTTGAAAGACATTCAAGAGACATGCCTGGTATAATTGAATATCGTTTTAATCAATTGCAGGAGATAGAAGCAATTCTAGAATATCTGAATATTGAACTTCGTAAAATAAAAACACAAAAATATAAAAAGTTTTTAGAGCATTATAACCGTGCTCTAAGTAGCCGTGATGCTGACAAGTATGCTGAAGGTGAACCTGATGTCATTGACCAGCAACACATTTGTAATGAGTTTGCCTTGATCCGTAACAAGTATATGGGGCTTATCAAAGCACTAGATACTAAAGGATTTCAGATTAATAACATTGTAAAATTAAGATCAGCAGGATTAGAAGATATTTCATTATGAGTAAAAAAACATGTGACGCATTTTTTTGTACAAAAAAGACACCAAAGAAGTATCGTTACTGCTACGATTGTGCCAAAAGTAAGGGCTTAATTGGTGGCGGATTTAACTGGTTTGGCTGGCTAATATTAATTCTAATTTTAATGGCATTTTTTTAATAAACCGGCTTGACAACCAAGACGTCTTACTGTATAGTATATGTATAAGTTAAGCAATTAAAGGACAGTATGATGCATACGAAAAACGAATACGCATTTACTACACAAGCGGAAGCGCAAGAGTTTGCCAACAGGTACTTAGGCCCTTCCGGTCGTCCAGATCGTGACACTTATGTAACTGGTCCATTTTATCGTAATGGCATTAGTCCTGTTACTGGTGATCAGTGGCAAGAGCCACATTGGTCTGTAACTATAGAAATTTATTCATAAAACTGCCGTTTGGGGCTTGACAACCAAGACGTCTTACTGTATAGTATATGTATAAGTTAACAGAGGATCACAATGCTTTATAGTGTAATCGGCGGTACTAAAAAAGAACGACAACTAGTAACAGAAGCATTATGGTTTGCTAAAGATTACTGGTTACCACGACACCGTAAACTAGCAGTTGATGTAGAGATTGCGCCAGGATTGGCCGCCGAAGCAGATTGTTTAGAAGGCGATGATGATCGTGAGTATGAGATCCGTGTTCGCAAAGGTCTGAAAACTGAAGACCTTATTACTGCCATCTTCCATGAGTTTGTACACATTAAACAAGATGTACGTGGTGAGTTTCCTATGTTTGAGCCTAGTGATATTCCTTACTTTGAACGTCCGTGGGAAATTGAAGCATATGCTGAGCAAGAAAAAATGTTAGAAAAATACAAAAAAAGTGAAATTAGCTATTGACATCTTGGTCTAGAACTGCTAGACATTATGTATAAGTTAAGCAAACAGGAGTTAGCAAATGGCGTATGTATCACAAGAGATGAAAAAAGAATTAGCACCAGGCATCAAAGCAGTACTAAAAAAGTATCGTATGAAAGCCAGCATTAGTGTTAATAATCACTCAACAATTTGTGTGAACATTAAGAGTGGTCCAATTGACTTTATTGGTGAAGCCAATAAAAAGAACCAGGAGATCGCAGAACGCCGTGGTACACCATACTATGAAAATGATGGATACATTCAAGTAAACCCTTACTATCCTGAAACATACGGTGCCGCTAGTGACTTTTTAGAAGAGCTTGTAGATGCTATGAAAGGTCCAAAGTACTTTAACAACGATGACGCAATGACTGATTACTTTAGTCGTTCACACTACACTGACGTTAATGTTGGTAAGTGGAACAAGCCATATACATTGGAGGTATAAACTGATGAAACTTTTCAATACACTCAAGTTTAATGAAGTTGGCCCTGGTCACTTTCAAGCTAAACAGCAGTTTGGAAAGTATCAGCTTAGTGTAGTACTTTTGCCTGGAAAAGCAAAGTATGAAGCGGCAGTTTTTGACGACGATATGTTTGTACAACTACCTGGCATAAATGACAATGATGATGTTATTCCAGGCTTGACACCAAACTCAGTCAATGCTATCATGTTAAAACTAAAAACAATAGAATTAAGGTTCCTTAGCTCAGCTGGATAGAGCAACTGCCTTCTAAGCAGTAGGTCATAGGTTCGAATCCTATAGGGACCGCCAGAATACGTACTCCTCTAGCTCAATGGTTAGAGCAGAACGCTCATAACGTTTTGGTTACAGGTTCGAGTCCTGTGGGGAGTACCAAGAGACGTGTTGGGTAGCACCAGCTAGTATGGGTTAGCAAGTCCCATATGATGAGAAGTGATGTCGCAATCATAACAAAAGGCTCGATGCAAGTATGCCGGCAAGTGTTTGTCGTTAGTGTGGATAGGCGGAGCGAAAGCGTTGAGAACCTCCCACGCATACACAGTAATTTGTCAATGCGGGTTTGCTAACAGTAACAGACATCACAGGCGTCATGTCAACTACTGCGGTAAGGTTCGACTCCTTAATTGACACCAAATAATAAGTGCCCTCTTGGTGGAATGGTAGACACAAGAGACTTAAAATCTCTCGCTAGTAATGGCGTCCCGGTTCGAGTCCGGGAGAGGGCACCAAAAGGAAAAAGTATGCGAATTAGTATTATTTTACAAATGTTAACACGAGTATGAAAACACTATTAACAATCGGTACAAGTCATGTTGAAAGCGGATGGGACTTTGGTGATATAAGACACAACATGACGCAGTATGCGCCTCATGAGTTGTTTTTTAAAACTTGGCCAGGTTACTTACAAACTAAACTAACAGACACTCGTGTTATTAATTTAGGCGTTAGTGGGCATGGTATAGATTGGATCATAGCTAGAACACATATAGCAATAGATTATTTTAATCCTGATATAATAATATTAGAGTTTCCCAGTATTACTAGATTTTCAATGACAAATGAAAAATACCCGTATGTAACAAACAGTGAATTTGGAATATATGATATAAGTCATGTACAAACACAAGACGAATATTATCGGAATCAAGAGATTGGGAATAGATACGTTCTTACAGCTGGAATTGTCAAAGGCAAATCACAAAAAGTCTTTCATAGAACTTGGCTTGAAAATATAGATGAATTTACATTTATAAATCACTTGTACAAGTTTAAAATGCTATGTAATTATGTTGAACAAAAAGGAATACAACTACATAGCTTTGCAGTTAATAGTGATAGTTTTGTACTAGATGATTTTAAGAAAAAAGTGGACACCAACATACCAACTCATGTTCATAAAAGAGACATACAAGGCATTATAGAACAAATGGATGCTTGGACAATGTCTAAAGATGGATCAGGACATGCTGGATGGAAGTCAGAAAAATGGATGGTAGATAATATTTTTGTACCATCAATAAATAAAATGAAATTAAGTAAAGATTTTGATTGACATTGTGTACATGATACATTATATTGATACTAAGATATAAAGGAAGACTGCTTATTGCTACACACAAGTAGCAACCAAACGTAACTAGCAATGTCAATAAGGCTAGGTGAGGGAGGAAGTGTTGATAGGTGTGTTAGCAATAAGCAGTCTTTATTCCCTCTTAGCTCAGTTGGTAGAGCAATTGACTGTTAATCAATTTGTCGCTGGTTCGAGCCCAGCAGAGGGAGCCAGAATACGGACAGGTGGCTGAGTGGCCGAAAGCAGCGGATTACTAATCCGCCGAACGTTTATAGCGTTCCGTGGGTTCGAATCCCACCCTGTCTGCCAATATAAATAAGTACATGGTTAATAAATGTCCTGAATGTAAATTTGAATTGGATCATAATGATTTTTGTCCAATTTGTAGAGTAAAAAGATAACGCTCCTATGGCACAGTTGGTAGCGCAACTGATTTGTAATCAGTAGGTCCGCGGTTCGAGTCCGTGTGGGAGCACCATAACAAAGCGGGTATAGTATAATGGTAATATCACAGATTTCCAATCTGAGGACAGGAGTTCGATTCTCCTTACCCGCTCCAATAAATGCGGATGTGGTGGAATGGTAGACACGCAGGTTTTAGGTACCTGTGCTTCACGGCGTGAGAGTTCGAGTCTCTCCATCCGCACCATAATGGTCCCTTCGTCTATCGGTTAGGACGCCAGGTTTTCAACCTGGAAAGAGGGGTTCAATTCCCCTAGGGACTGCCAAGTAATGGGTCGTAGCATAATGGTAATGCACCGCTTTTTGGTAGCGTAGAGTATAGGTTCGAGTCCTATCGACCCAGCCAAATAATAGAAAGAAAAAATATGTTAACAGAAGATTTTAAAAGAAACTTTAGTTTTAATGGTTCCGCACCTAGAAGTCAATATTGGGGTACAATAGTAATTACGTTTCTTGCGGTAATTATAGTAACTCCGTTTGTTGAAAGTGGTAGCGCAATGGTACTTTTAATTAGTATGGTGGCACTGATTTCCTTACTGTGGGTTATGCTTGCAGTAACAGCTAAACGATGCCGTAATTGTGGATTAAATCCATGGTGGACCGCCGCAACATTGATTCCAATTATTGGATCAGTTGTTACTATTGTACTTGGTTGTCTATCAACTAAGGATTCAGAAGGATAATAAAATGAAAGAACAATTAGTAAAAGCAGCACGTATGCACGCTGAGGGTGAACTAGAACGTGCCAAAACAAACATCTTGGTATACATGAACCACGCAGTTGGTATTGGTGAACATAGTGATATTGTAGAAGCTATCCAGGAAGAACTTGATAAAATGGCATCAGCAACTGATCGTATTGAAATGCTAAACACTCACTTTTCTGAATGAACCTGAATCCCTTAAATAAGAACACAGTGGACAGGAGTATAAGGTCAGATGTTTAGCGTAGAAATGGATCATGATGAGATTACAATCACAATCATGGACGATCACGGTAATTACTCTGACCTTATTATTAATAGTTTTGATGACATTGTCTATATTAGACAATTTGAAGATGATAAAAAAATACCACATGCTATAGCAATATCACCACAACAATGGGAAGAACTAATAGCATCATTTCAAAGCCATGAAGGCTTTTTTAAGACAGTTAACAGGAAAAAATAATGACAGCTAAGACTTTAATCTTTACTATTGGATTAACTGACGAAACAGATACTGCTGGTGCTGTCTCTTATACACATCTCCGAGCCCACGAGACCTCTCTACATCT